>Ga0192253_1003_pt1 | contig 97168 bp, 92 predicted proteins | sample Koala_Koa26_J3_FD_131273 | JGI IMG/M metagenome (GOLD analysis project Ga0192253, IMG submission 131273) | Enriched cells from koala feces incubated with labeled cellulose particles, San Francisco Zoo, California, United States - Koala_Koa2-6_J3 ...
CACGTAGAAGACAACCTTCTACGTGTTTTCCATTTCTATGGTCGAGGTGACAGGATTCGAACCTGCGGCATCTTGCTCCCAAAGCAAGCACTCTACCAAGCTGAGTTACACCTCGCCGTGTTTCACCAACTTTATTAGTATAGCACATTTCGAAAGCTTTGTCAATGCTTTTTTGAAAAAATTTTTTCAGTTGTTTGGTGAACCACATGATTCGGTAAAATCTCCATTCGCCCCTTGATTTTTTTGAAAGGGTATGATATACTAAAGAAGATACCACAAAAGCGAAAACAGGGAGGTACTATTTTTATGGCGAAAAAGAATCAAAAGCTAGTGGCGGAAATCACTTCAATGCATGAGGATTTCGCAAAATGGTATACAGATGTTGTGAAAAAAGCGGAACTCATCTCCTATACAAGTGTGAAAGGCTGTATGGTAATTCGCCCCTACGGCTACGCAATCTGGGAAAATATACAACGAATTCTGGATAAGATGTTCAAGGAAACTGGTCACGAGAATGTTAATATGCCTATGTTTATTCCGGAGAGCTTGCTCCAAAAAGAAAAGGATCATGTAGAGGGGTTTGCTCCAGAGGTAGCTTGGGTGACACACGGCGGAAACGAAAAGCTGGAGGAACGACTTTGCGTACGTCCGACCTCAGAAACCCTGTTCTGTGAACACTATGCCGACATCGTCCACAGCTATCGGGATTTGCCGAAATTATACAATCAGTGGGTTAGCGTGGTGCGCTGGGAAAAAACCACTCGTCCATTTCTTCGCTCTCGGGAATTTCTCTGGCAGGAGGGACACACCATCCATGCGACTGCCGAGGAGGCAATCGAAGAAACCGAACGAATGCTGCATATCTATGCAGATTTTTGTGAAAATTCCTTGGCAATGCCTGTGATTCAGGGGATGAAAACCGATAGTGATAAGTTTGCAGGTGCTATTTCGACTTATTGTATTGAAGCACTGATGCACGACGGAAAAGCACTGCAAGCAGGAACGTCCCACTATTTTGGCGATGGTTTTGCAAAGGCGTTCGATATTACATATACGGATAAGGACAATCAACAGCAATATCCCCATCAAACCAGCTGGGGTGTTACTATACGGCTGATTGGTGCCATTATCATGACCCACGGCGACGACAGCGGTTTGGTGCTGCCGCCAGACGTCGCACCCATTCAGGCGGTAATCGTTCCTGCGGCGCAGCACAAACCTGGCGTTTTGGAAAAGGCACGAGAACTGTTGCAGCAACTGGAAACTGCCGGAATCCGTGCCAAGCTGGACGATAGCGATAATTCATCCGGATGGAAATTTGCACAGTATGAGATGAAAGGCGTGCCGGTTCGGGTAGAAATCGGTCCCCGTGATATTGAAAATGGACAGTGTGTGCTTGTCCCTCGAGTTGGCGGCGAAAAGCGGATCGTACCGCTGGACACTTCTCTTGGAGAAGCAGTCAAAATGATGTTACAAGAAGTACGGGATAATATGTACCAAAAGGCACTGGAAAATCGAGAAGCACATACTTATTCTTGTACAACCCTGGACGAAATCACAAAGACACTGGAAGAAAAAGGGGACGGTTTTGTCAAAGCAATGTGGTGTGGAGATGAAGCTTGTGAAGATAAGGTCAAGGAACTGACCAGCGTTGGCTCTCGTTGTATTCCGGATGTCCAAGAACAGCTGTCTGACGTATGCATTTGCTGCGGTAAGCCAGCGAAAAAAATGCTTTATTGGGGAAAAGCATATTGATGTATAGGCATTTTATCAAAATTCGAGAGAGAAACAGCATGGAAATTTAGTCGTGTTGCCGAATCCAATAAAATGTTGCACTCGATTGTATTTTCTTTATTTCCGGTTTGTAAACATTTTATTTTTCTCTTGACAAGTGGGGTTGCATGAGCTATAATATATATTTTTTCTTAAAAATTTTTTTCATATATCCCCTTACGAAAATACTCACCTGCTCCCTTAGATGGGTATTTTCATTTTCAATCATCTTGCAATCAAAAAGCTATTGTACCTTTTATATGATAAAGATACAGCAGCTTTTGTATGTGCGTTTTATAAAATTATTCTACCGGTACAATCCAACCGAATTCGTCTAGAATTTTGCCCCATTGTATACCGGTTAGCGTATCATAAATCATCTGAGAAATCGGACCGATTTTATTGTTGTTGATAATCATCACTTTTTCGCCCCACTTCAAGTGTCCTACCGGCGAAATAACTGCGGCAGTACCTGTGCCAAAAACCTCCGTCAGCTTTCCTGCATCATAGGCATCTGCAATTTCCTGCATAGTAATCCGGCGTTCTACAACCGAAATGCCTTTCTTTTTGCAAACCTCCAGTGCCGACTTTCGTGTGATACCCGACAAAATCGAGCCGGTCTCCAAAGACGGTGTTACTACTTCTCCATCGATGACGAAGCAGATGTTCATTGCACCAACTTCTTCGATATATTTCTGCTCCACGCCGTCCAGCCATAACACTTGGGAATAGCCTTGTTTTTCAGCATCATCCTGACTGTGCAGAGAAGCCGCATAGTTGCCGCCGGTCTTTGCGTATCCTGTACCACCACGTACTGTGCGGACGTATTGGTTTTCTACGTAGATATTTACCGGATCCAGACCAGAAGTGTAATATGGACCGGAGGGAGAGAGGATAATCATGAACAGATAGTGCTTTCCCGGGTGAACGCCCAAATGTGCATCAGTGGCAAAGGTAAACGGACGGATATAGAGAGATGCACCGTCTGTGTGGGGCACCCAATCTTTTTCGACAGACACCAATTCTTTCAAGCATTCCAAACAAACATCTTCTGGCAGCTGCGGAATGACCATACGTTCGTGTGAGCGATTCATTCGGCGGAAATTTTCTTCCGGTCGGAATAGTTGAACGCCGCCGTCTGCACGACGATATGCTTTTAGACCTTCAAAGACGGTCTGTCCATAGTGCAGGCACTGCGCAGCCGGACTGATTGTAATATCACCAAAAGGAATAATTTCTGGATCATGCCAACCTTGTCCCTTGTCATAGGGCATAACCAGCATATGGTCTGTAAAGATATGACCAAAGCTTAGGTTGTTCTCGTCCTGCGGCTTTTCCTTCAGTGTAGTTGCCAAATGTTTCTTGATTTCCATGACAAGATACCTTCTTTTATGTAAGATTTTTCTGTCAGACAAGCTCCCTGATCAAGCTCGCCCAACCGTTCACTACTATTATATCACATATTTCGATTTTTGGGAATAGTTTTTTGCAAACTTTTTGAAAGGTTTTCATTTGATTTTTTTCGTGTTTTGATTTTTCCCAAAAAAAGTGCTCTTATCCCTTACGGACAAGAACACTTTTTTGATTGATAGGAAACAGAAAATTTATCTTCGATTAATCTGCATAAACGGAATCGACACCTAAATATTCTTCCAGTGTGAGACCGAGTTCTGTAATTTCCGTTGCAACTTCTACGCCGACATAGCGAATGTGCCACGGTTCATACTTATAGCTGGTAATATCTTCTTTGCCTTCCAGATAGCGAATAATAAAACCATACTCTGCGCAATGTTCCGCCAGCCAAACTGCCTCATCGGTATCGCCGAATGCGTCGTCGATGGTGTTACAGTCTATGACATAGCCAGACTGATGTTCCGAATAACCTGGATGTGCAGAAAACGTATCTGCCATTTCACTGCCGTAGAGCTCGCTGTAGTTGTTATAGATTTCTACCTGATAAGCATAATCCCGATAGCTGGAGCCAATGTATAAGTTCAGTCCCTCTTCGGCGGCATCCGCTTTCATCTGTTCAAATGCTTCTGCCACTTCGTCATATAAGCCTGGATCATAGCTCTCTGGTACACAGTAGCTTTTGTTTACGATTAAAATGCTGTCGATATACGTGCAGCCGTCTACTTCTTCTAAGTGACGAACCGTAACTGCAGTATCATGAGAAACAGACGCATTGCCCTTTACCGCAACTGTTACCGTACAGGTTCCTTTCTTCACACCGGTGATCACACCGGACGCATCTACCGTTGCGATGCTTTCGTCATCACTGCTCCAGGTCAGGTCTGAGGCATCTGCCGTGCCTGTTGTAGACATATTCACAGAAACAGTTGCCGAATTTCCCTCCAGAATTGCCAAAAAATCACTTTCCACTTTCAACTCTAGGATATTCTCATTCGTTGCTTCACTGTCGCCTGCGGTTGTTGCACCTGTTGTAGTGGAACTGCCTGTAGTCGTTCTCTCCGCAGATGCAATATTATCATCAGGTACAATACTGGTGGTTTTGTCCTCGCTAAAAAAGAGCAGCCGCACCGAAAAACCTAATATAATAAATAAGAGATACAATACAATTAAAATAACTCCATTTCTCGAGAAACGCTGCCAAGTGCTTTCTCTCCTACGTCGTTGTGCCATATAAAAACCCTTTCTACTTCTGGTTTTTCCTGTAGTCTCATCGGCTACAGGTTTTCCGACTTTTTCTCCAAATTGTAATCTTTTCGTTGAATTGAGAACGATTTTCTTACAAAGTGGTTACATCTTTTATATTATAGCACACTTTTTTCTGCCTGTCATGTGACATTTTTACCAAATATTTTTGTGAAAATCTATTCTATTTTTTCTTATTTGTGCATTATGCCAAAAAAAACAGGGTGTTTTTTCGAGAAGTTGCACAAAATTTGATGGAGGACGGATTTCCTTCTTGATTTATTGAAAAAAATGTGTTATAATAAATACAATAATAATGAAGTGCGTAAGAAAGTATATCAGAAAGATGAAACAACAAAAGAGTGTCTTATTTGTGTTTCTCTTGAAAAAGGAGGTCTTTTATTTGCGTAAAAAAAATAGAATATTATCTGTTCTGACAGCAGTTGTACTCGGCATAACCGGTGCCTGCGTTGGCAGTGCAGTGCAAATGATAGAAGTCGATGCTGCTGACTCCATTGAATTATCTTATGATTGGGATACGGTGGATATTGCGGGCGGTGGTTTTGTTTCCGGCATTATCACCGGCGATGATCAGATGTATGCCAGAACGGACGTAGGCGGTGCGTATCGCTATGATTATGACACAGGCGAGTGGGTACAGCTTCTGGATTTTATCATGGAGGAGGATCGGGGATACCTCAGTGTCGATGCTATGTGTGTTGACCCAAACGACGACGACATTCTTTACTTACTCTGTGGCTGTGCATATTTCAGTGGTGCACGTACGGCGATTTTCCGCTCTTATGATGCTGGCGAAACGTTTGATATCATTGAAGTTACAGATTTGATTCAAGTACACGGAAACGGTTACGGCAGACAGTGCGGCGAAGCGATTGCTGTTGATCCGGATAATCCGAATATTATTTATTGCGGCGGTGATGCGGCGTATGGCTCGTCCGGATTGATTATGAGTGAGGACGGCGGCGATACGTGGACTTCGGTAGATGGCTATAGCGATTTGGGATTTTTTACGGAGTCCATCAATTGGCCTACTTGGGAATCTCGTATTTGTAAAGTCAACACCATGGCGGAATATGGAAGCCAAAACGGCGTCAGCAGTATTGCAATCGTAGACGGAAAAGTCTATGTAGGCACCTCAATGACCGGCAGTGGTAACATGGCTATGGCTGATGTTGGCTCGGACGACTTTGAAGTGCTGAGCGATGATTTGCCTACATCTTATTATACTTCGAGAATTAACGTAGATGCAGACGGAAACTTATTGATTTCTTATATTGCAGGATTAGCGTTTGACGGCAGTGCTGGTGGTACATATAAGTATAACACTACAACTGGCGAAGTTACAGATATTTCACCGTGTTCCAATAGTATTGGTGCGGTATTCAGCGATCCCAACAATTCGGACTATTTGATTGCGACTACCTGTGGCATTTGGTACTCCCAACTGTGGTATGCAGACGCTTGGAATGATGATGCAGTATGTTGGGGCGATCGACTGTTCAAATCGATGGACGGCGGTGAAACCTGGACGAGTATGACCGCAGGAAACGAATCTTATTGGAGTGGACCGCTGGAGGCGGCATATCTCCAGGATGGCGGACATAGTTGGATTCAAAACAAGGCGATTCACTGGAGCGGTGCAGTGGTATTCGATCCACGCAACAGCGGCAAAATGTTTGTTACCTCCGGTAACGGCGTGTTTGCTTGCGATGATGTCTGGGCGGATATTCCGGAAACCTATTTCGCAGCGGATGGCATTGAAGAAGTCGTTTGTCTCGATTTCACCAGTTCTACTAATGGCAACAGCTATTCTGCTATCGGCGACTATGATGGCTTTATTCACACGACAGACGGCGATGCCATTCAATATAGTCCTACGATGGACACCATTGCGGAAAATTCTTCAACTGGAGCAATTGCTTATTGCCCTACGAATTCGGATATTATGGTGCGCTGTTCTGAAAGTGGAAGCGGTGCATTCTACTCTACCGATGCTGGTTCAACTTGGACACAGCTTTCCGGCGGACTTTCTGCTGCGACTGCGGCAATTAACGAACTTGAAGATGGTTCCTATCGGATTTATATGTCTGCCAGTGGTAAGATTTCTTACACAGATGACTTCGGTGCTACGTGGAATACCTCGACCATTAGCGGGGATAGTCCCAGCAGCGACCTTTGGGTGACGTCGGATGCGGAAAATCCGCAATATGTTTATGCTTATGGCTATTATTATAATGCTTACTATTTTTATAGTAAATCTTCTGCTGACATTTCAGATGCACGTTATCTTTTGATGGTCAGTGATGATTACGGTGAGACCTTTACGGCACAGACCATTTGTCAGTATGACGAATGCGACAGTGCTTATCGGATTGCGTATCTAGACGAGGGAACAATTGCTATTGCTGCCGGCTGGTACGGTGCATATCTTGTCACAGATTATGGACAAACAGTCACAAAGATGGACAGTGTTTATTATTGTAAGACGATGGGCTATGGTATTGGTGAAAACGAGGGCGATCCAAACGCACTTTATATGTATGGAAGACCAACTTCGTCCGATCCAGAAGGCATCTATCGTTCTACCGATTGCGGTGAAACATGGCTGCTCATCAACGAAAACCATCTTTATGGTGGTACAGGCAACGGCAACTTCTTGGTTGGCGATATGACCACATTCGGCAAAGTATATATGTCTACCGTTGGATGCGGTATTGTTGTGGGAACATCTTCCGGCAGTGAAGATCCGACTCCTGCAACTTCCACAACGACGACGACTACTTCTACAACGACAACCACAACGACAACGACGACAATCACGACGACAATAACAACCACATCGTCTATCGATCAAACGATGACAACATCAGAAACTACTGGCACAGACGAAACGACAACAGAGTCTACAGAGACGACGACTACTACGACCATGATTACGTCGGAAAGTGGTACGGAGACAGAAGCTTCTACCACGAGTAGTTCTGATGGCGATGGTGCGAGTATGTATGGTGACGTCAATTTAGACGGTACTGTCACCTTGGCGGATATTGTGCTGCTAAGTAAGGCAAATGCCGAAAATGTTGAGTTGAATGCGGAAGCGAAAGCGAACGCAGACGTGGATCTGATCAATGGCGTGGATAGCAGCGATGCACTAATTATATTGCGCTTTTTGGTGCAGTTGATTGATGCACTGCCCTATGTGGATTAATTCTTTTTTGACAGCAACATTCCATATATAGACAAAAATACCTGTGTGTGATTTCATGCATGGGTATTTTTGCTGATAAATTTCGGCTTCATCGAAATAGTATAATTTTAGGCTATTGATTTTTTCTTTTAATTCTGTTATAATGCTTCATAGAACTTATCGAAAGGAGTTTTTTATGTATCATTATTTCTCTTCTCTTATTTTGACGACTTCTGTCGAAGAGAATGTAGACGTTGCCACCGGTGTGCAAAACGTTGTGGAGACTGTCAGCAGTGAGGTGGAACAAACGACAACGATTCTCTCTAGTATCTTTCAGCCAATTGTATCTGCACTTCCCTCTATTCTCTTTGCACTTGCCTTTTTCTTGGTGGGGATGTTCTTCATCAAACAGTTGATGCGAATTGTAAGGCGTACTCTGGACAAGTCTAATATGGATGGCATCATGGCAAGCTTTATTCGCTCCATCATCAAAATTGCCCTCTACGTGCTTCTGTCTGTGATTGTACTATCTCTATTAGACGTTCCTATGGACTCTATTGTTGCAGTCATTGCTTCTATGGGAGTTGCCATCAGCCTAGCACTCAAAGACAGTCTATCGAATCTCGCAGGCGGATTTATTGTCCTGTTTTCCAAACCGCTGAAGGAGGGCGATACCATTGAAGTGAACGGTACTGTAGGGAAAGTGGAATCTATTAGCATTCTTTATACTCGAATGGTCACGGCGGATAACACCACGGTTTACATACCAAACGGTGTCGTATCCAGTGAAAAAATTATCAACTACACCACAAAAGATATACGGCGTGTGGATCTTTCCTTTGGTATTGCCTATGAAAATGATATCGATAAGGCACGAGAAATTATCTTAGATGAAATCAAGTCCACGCCAGAGGCATTCCTCGATCCTGAACCGAAAGTTTATGTGGCGGCACATAAAGACAGTGCTATTACGCTACAAATGCAAGTATGGACGAAAAGTGAAAATTATTGGCCGATTCACTATCGGCTGTTGGAGACCGTGAAAAAGGCATTTGATCGGAACGATATTTCTATTCCATATCCGCAAGTGGACATTCACGTTGCACCAGAAACCGCAGAAATTGTCAAAAAGAACGACAAATCGTCTTAATTTGAGGGGAATATGGGGAATTACTCGAAATGTTGCACCCGATTGTATTTACTTTATTTCGGATTTGTAAACTTTTTAATTTTCTCTTGACAGATGGGGTTGCATCAGGTATAATATATATTTTTTTCTTAAAAATTTTTTTTATAAAAATCCCCTTACGAAAACGCCCGTCTTGTTTCCTTTGACAGGTGTTTTCATGTCTTGAAAAAATGTGAAAATCGCATATACGCATATAAAAGGGCAGCCGATTCAACTACGAATCGACTGCCCTTTTTATTCAAATCGCATCAGTGTAAAATAGTTCGATTTTCCAATGCTTTATACAGCGTTACCTCATCCGCATATTCTAGCGTTCCGCCCACGGGTAAGCCAAAGGCGAGACGAGTCACCTTTACGCCCAGTGGCTCCAGAAACTGTGCTAAGTACATCGCCGTAGCATCGCCCTCTACAGTAGGGTTTGTTGCCATAATCACTTCCTGTATGCTGCCTTTTGAAATCCGTGAAAGCAGTTCTCGAATGTGTAGATTTTCTGGCGTGACGCCATCAATTGGAGAAATCAGTCCGTGCAGGACGTGGTAGACGCCGTGATATTCTCCCGAACGCTCCAGTGCTGAAACATCCTTTGGACTTTCCACCACACAGATGGTAGTCTGATCTCGTTCTTCATCACTGCAAATGGGACAAACCTCCAGCTCCGTCAAGTTCTGACAACATGAACAAAAGTGAATATCACGTTTTGCCGAAAGGAGCGCATCTACAAACGACTGTACTTCGGCGTCAGAACGAGAAATCACAGAATATGCCAAGCGATGTGCCGTTTTTATACCAATACCCGGCAGCCTTGCGAATTCCTCTGCCAGCAATTCCAATGGAAGTGCATAATATCCAGCCATATGCCCTTAAAACAGTCCCGATAAGGAAACGCCGCCGGTCACTTTGCTCATTTCCGTTTCTGTGACATCCTCCACCTGACCAATTGCCTCGTTTACTGCACTAATAATCAAATCCTGAAGCATTTCGATGTCTTCCGGATCTACCACTTCCGGCTTGATTTCCAAGCTCTCGATGGTTTTCTTTCCGCTGACGGTAACGCTTACTGCGCCGCCACCGGAGGTTGCAGTAAAGGAACGTGCCTCAATATCCTCCTGTAATGCGGAAATATCATCCTGCATCTTCTGTGCCTGTCGAATCATAGCGTTCATATTTTGTGCACCGCCTTGATTCTGTTTTGATAGTCTTGCTTTCATGAGAAAAAACTTCCTTTCGTTATTTCATTTCTTTATTATCACTTTGATTTCGAGAAAATTCTCACAAAGTCGATTTCGGTATAATTTCGGGTGCCTATTCTACCTCTGTATCCAAATGCATCGCCTGTGCCTTTTCCACTAGGGATTGTGCTTTTGAACCGCTTGATTGTTCCGGTTCGCTGCATTTGGCACGAATGTTATAATCCACGCCGAGGAATTGCTTTACCGTTTCACGCAGCGATAGAGCATTTTCCTTGTTCTTGAGCAGCGTCAAGAAAAATCGATTTTTCGCTACAATCAACATGGTATTTCCAGCAGTAAATGCGCTTGATTCCGCCAGACTTCCTGACACGCCGGGATTGACCTTTTGGTACGCCTCCAAAATTTCCAGCCAGTTTTGCACCGGTGTAAAGTCTGATGCACGCAATGGCTTCGTCTTTTTGCCATCAGCAGTCGGTGCTGCACCGGCGGTGTCGTTTGGCTGTGGCGGACTTTGAGAAGGTGTTAGCTGCGGGACAGGCTGTGTAATATAATTTGGCATCGTCAGTTGTAACAGTGTCATTTCCAATTCTACACGCTTTCCAATGCCGTGCTGCATTCGCTCTCGGCAATCTTGCAGCGTAGAAATTTGCGACAAAATATCATTTAGTGTTGATTTGGATGAAAGTTCCTGTAGTTTCGGAACCTCGTCCGGCAAACAGGTCAGCAATTCTGCTTGTCCCATTTGTACTTTCAATAGCATCATATTTCGCAGCTGTTCCAAAAGTTCGTCACACAATCGAACCATATCTTTTGATTGGTCGTAAAGCGTGCCAGTTTCCGCCAAGGCTCTTGCACCGTCTTTGGATTGTATCGCTTCAATGATGGTGAACACGCTGTCCCGTCCGGCAACGCCGGCAGTTTGTGTGACGGAAGATGCTGTGATTTCCTCGCCTACAGATGCGCACTGGTCTAATAGTGACAGTGCGTCACGCATACCGCCATCAGAAAGGTGTGCAATCAACTGTGCAGCCTCTGGTGTTAAAGAAAACTGTTCCGCCTTTGCAATTTCTGTGAGACGTACCGCAATATCTGCCGTGCGAATGCGATGAAAGTCATATCGTTGACAGCGAGAAATGATGGTCGCCGGAACTTTATGTACTTCTGTGGTTGCCAAAATAAACTTCACATATTCCGGTGGTTCTTCCATTACTTTCAGCAATGCACCCCACGCACTGGGGGATAACATATGCACCTCATCAATGATATATACTTTATAACGACATCGTTCGGGCAAATAGACCGTACCTTCTCGTAAATCTCGAATGTTTTCGACACTGTTGTTAGAAGCAGCATCAATTTCTACAATGTCGTTTAGGACGCCACGCTCAGCATCCAGACAGTTTTCACAAGCGAGACAGGGATTTCCGTCTGCCTGTGGATGCTGGCAGTTTACTGCCTTAGCTAAAATGCGGGCACAGGTTGTTTTTCCTGTTCCTCGTGATCCGGTGAAAAGATAAGCGTGTGCTGTCTTTTGTTCACGCAGCTGGTTTTGCAGTGCAATCGTAACATGAGGTTGCGAAATGACATCCTCAAATGAACGAGGACGCCATTTACGATATAAAGCCTGATACAAAGCACTCACGCCCTTTCGTAATCCTCACAAAAAATCCGGAACATAGGTGTACGGGCTGCCTGCAACACACATCACAGCCGCTTAATGCTGCTCGGTTCCCCGCCTGACATGGTTCACGGTGCTTTGTCGCACAGGACCCGCACACCTATATTCCGGAATGGTTGTTATTGCAAAATCGAAAGATTCTGACCTTTCCTTTTAGAATATTTTCTATTATACCACATTTTCAAAAAAAATGCAAGTGTTTTTTCAAAAAATATTTTCAGCAAATTCGACAATTTCTACAGCTAATTTTCTACTTTCGAAATATACTTTTTTCACAAAAAAACTTGACATTTCAGTTTGAAAGTAGTAAAATAATTATGTAGTCTATGACAATACTGTCATAGAATCGGATGATAAGGAGAAATTGGTAATTTCTTAGCAATTATGTAAGACAAAAAATTCCAGGAGGGACAAAAATGGCAATTTTAACCTGTAAAGTATGCGGCGAAAATTTAGATGCTGCATCTGGCGTGACTGTCTGCGAATGCGTGCATTGTAGAACAGTGCAGGCACTGCCTAAAACAGACAGCGAAGTGATGGCGAATCTATTCAATCGTGCCAACAATCTGCGTTTAAAATTTGAATTTGACAAGGCACAAGAGATTTATGAAAAATTAATGACATCTGATGGCAGCGATCCGGAGGCGTATTGGGGTTCTTTGCTCTGTGAATTTGGAGTGGAGTACCAAAAAGATCCAAATGCAGAAAAAAATACACTCGTTGTCTGCCACCGTTTCCAGCGTGCGCCGATTTTGACGAATGATAAATATCACACGGCACTGAAATATGCCGACGAAGCACAACGATCTCTATATGAGAAAAAGGCGATGCAGCTTGCGCATATGCAGCAGGACGCACTGGACATTGTGGAGCAGCAGCCGGAATATGAGGTTTTCCTCTGTTGTAAGGCGGAAGATCGTGTTACGAAAGCACCCGCAGAGGACAGCATACTGGCGAGGGATATTTATCATCAACTACAAAAAGAAAATTTCACAGTGTTTTATGCACCGCTGACGCTGGAGGGAAAAACGTTTTCGTCGCCGGAACCGTATATTTATGGTGCATTGCAAAGTGCAAAGGTATTTCTCGCTGTGGGAACACAGCCGGAAAATTTTAACGATGTCTGGATGAAAAACGATTGGAGCAGATTCCTACAGCTTGCTGCAGTGGATCAGAATAAGCAGCTCATTCCTTGTTATCGAGACATGAACGCTTATGATTTGCCGGAAGCGTTTGCGCAGTTACAAGCGCAGGATATGGCAAGGTTGGGGTTTATAAACGACTTGATTCGGGAAATCCGTCAGATGAAAGCAGTGTCGGATCAAACGGTGATGCGTTCGGCAGTAGAAGTATCGTTGCCAACTGTATTTTCACCGGAGAGTCAGAATGCAGAAGAGCGTTTGAAATATTGGATGGATGAGAAAAAACGGTTGGAAGAAAAAGAAGACGATATTTATCAAAAAATTCATGATTTTCAACCGAGCGCAGTACAGCACACGGATGAAATTGCAGATTGCGAAAGCAAGATAACAGAAATTAACAGCTATGAGGAGAATCGATCGGAAATTAAGCGACGTGTGTCGTTATTAGAGCATTATCGAGATGCTTTGGGATTTTTTGACAAGGATAAAAAACGTAAGCTACAAGGTGAAATTGACCAACTGGACGGAATTCTGAAAAATATCGACGTGGAATTTTCGACGCTGGCAAAGAAGCGGGAAACGCTGCAAGCAGAGGTGGATCGACTGGAAGAGGAAGAACGTAAGCGACAAAATAAAGAACGACAGGAATTTGAAGCAGTGATGCTGAAAGAACTGCGGCATATTCAAGAAGAAAAAGAACTTGCAATGAAAAACGTCTTTGAAATCACACGTATGACTGGTGCGATACAAGAGGGCGATATCATTACTTTTGGAAGCTATCATGGAAAGGCAATCGACTGGCTCGTACTAGAGATTATGGATAATAAAATGTTCCTGATTAGCTGTGAAATCCTCTCTAGTAAGCCCTATCATATTGCGAGAGAGGATGTGACGTGGGAGACGTGTTCGCTGCGGAAGTGGTTGAATAAGTCGTTTCTCAACGAGGCATTTTCCGAAGAGGAGCGCAATCGTATTTCTGTGACCACGCTGGAAAATCCGGACAATGTGGAGTATAACGTACATGGTGGAAACGATACAGAGGATCAGTTGTTCTTACTGGGCATGAACGATATGAAGTATATAGACGCACAACAGCGTAGTGTAAAGGGATGGTGGTGGCTGCGGTCGCCTGGTTGTACCCAATGCCGTGCTGCTGCGGTGAACACCACCGGAGAGTTTGATCCGTTTGGCGGAAATGTACACAGCGGTCGTGGTGTAAGACCTGCGTGCTGGATTGATTTGCACTGACTTTGAAAAAATGGGTGCGCTGCAATTTGCGGCGCACTTTTATTTGTTTCCAAATAAAAACCCCACGCATTGCATTTCTGCATTACGTGGAGTTTTTCATATTAAAAATTCGGGAATCCATTCAAAATCTTGCCGTGTGCTTGTCCGCAATGCAGCAAGTCTTGAAAGCGTGTTTTACTTATTTTTAATTGCAGCCTGTGCAGCAGCGAGTCTTGCGATCGGCACACGGAACGGTGAGCAGGAAACATAGTCCAGACCGATTTCGTGGCAGAATTCAACAGAGGACGGATCGCCGCCGTGTTCGCCACAGATACCACAGTGGAGAGACGGATTTTCTGGCTTGCCGAGATCGATTGCCATCTTCATCAGCTTGCCAACGCCAGTCTGATCCAGCTTTGCGAACGGGTCGTTTTCGAAGATCTTCGCATCATAGTATGCACCTAAGAACTTGCCCGCATCATCACGAGAGAAGCCGTAGGTCATCTGTGTCAGATCGTTTGTGCCGAAGCAGAAGAAGTCAGCTTCCTTTGCAATTTCGTCTGCGGTCAGTGCGGCTCTCGGAATTTCGATCATGGTACCAACCTCGTACGTCAGATCGCTGCCAGCAGCTGCGATTTCTGCATCAGCAGTTTCAACAACGACTTTTTTAACAAACTTCAATTCCTTGACGTCGCCAACCAGCGGAATCATGATTTCCGGTTTTACAGTCCAATCTGGGTGTTTTGCCTTTACATTGATGGCAGCCTTGATGACAGCCTTTGTCTGCATCTTTGCGATTTCTGGATAGGTAACAGCCAGACGGCAGCCACGGTGACCCATCATCGGGTTGAACTCGTGAAGCAAAGCGATAATTGCCTTGATGTCTTCTACGCTCTTGCCCTGTGCGTCAGCCAGCTTTTTGATATCCTCTTCTTCCGTCGGTACGAATTCGTGGAGCGGCGGATCCAAGAAACGGATGGTAACCGGATTACCTTCCAGTGCTTCATACAATGCTTCAAAGTCGCTCTGCTGCATTGGTTCAATCTTTGCCAGTGCAGCTTCTCTCTGCTCTACCGTATCAGAACAAATCATCTCACGGAATGCAGCGATTCTCTCCGGATCGAAGAACATATGCTCCGTACGGCAAAGACCAATGCCCTCTGCTCCCAGTTCACGAGCTTTCTTTGCGTCTGCCGGTGTATCTGCATTCGTACGAACCTTCATGGTTCTGTACTTGTCAGCCCAGCCCATAACTCTGCCGAATGTGCCAGCAATAGAAGCATCTACAGTTGGGATAATACCTTCATAAATGTTACCAGTAGAGCCATCGATAGAGATATAGTCGCCTTCAGCGAATGTCTTGCCAGCCAATTCGAACTTCTTGTTCTCTTCGTCCATCTTAATATCGCCACAGCCGGATACACAGCAAGTACCCATACCACGAGCAACAACGGCAGCGTGAGAAGTCATACCGCCACGAACAGTCAGGATACCTTGAGAAGCTTTCATACCGGTGATATCTTCCGGAGAAGTTTCCAGACGAACCAAAATAACCTTTTCGCCCTTTGCGTTCCAAGCTTCTGCATCGTCAGCGGTGAAGACAACCTTTCCGCAAGCAGCACCTGGCGATGCGCCCAAGCCCTTGCTCAGTGGAGTTGCTGCTTTCAGTGCAGCTGCATCAAACTGCGGGTGCAGCAGGGTATCTAAGTTTCTCGGGTCGATCATCAGGACAGCTTCCTCTTCGGTCTTATGTCCCTCGTCCACTAAGTCGCAGGCAATTTGTAATGCAGCCTGTGCAGTTCTCTTTCCGTTCCGGCACTGGAGCATATACAGCTTCTTGTTTTCTACGGTGAATTCCATATCCTGCATATCGTGATAGTGATTTTCCAGCGTATCGCAAACTTGGATAAATTCTGCATAAGCTTCTGGGAATTCCTCTTGCATCTGTGCGATTGGCATCGGCGTACGAACACCGGCAACAACGTCCTCGCCCTGTGCGTTGATCAGGAATTCACCCATTAGCTTCTTTTCGCCAGTAGCCGGATCACGTGTAAATGCAACACCTGTACCGGATTCATTGTTTAGGTTACCGAATACCATCGGCATAACGTTTACAGCAGTACCCCAGCTATACGGAATATCGTTGTCACGGCGGTATACGTTTGCTCTCGGGTTATCCCAGCTGCGGAATACGGCTTCGATTGCCAGCTTTAGTTGTTCTACCGGATCAGACGGGAATTCTTCGCCCAGCTGATTCTTATATTCTGCCTTGAACTGTTCTGCCAGTGTCTTGAGATCCTCGGCGGTCAGGTCAATGTCATACTGTACGCCTTTTTCTTCTTTCATCTTGTCGATGAGCTGTTCAAAGTATTTCTTGCCGACTTCCATAACAACGTCGGAGAACATCTGAATGAAACGTCTGTAGGAGTCGTATACGAAACGTTCAAAAGCAGGATCTGGATTGCCCTTGATCATAGCAGCAACAACATCGTCGTTCAGACCTAAGTTTAAGATGGTGTCCATCATGCCCGGCATAGAAGCACGTGCGCCAGAACGAACGGAAACGAGAAGCGGATTTTTTAAATCGCCGAACTTCTTGCCGTTCAGCTCTTCCATCTTCTTAACGCCATCCATGGCTTGTGCCATGATTTCGTCGTTAATTTTCTTACCGTCCTCGTAATACTGTGTACAAGCTTCTGTGGTAATTGTGAAGCCTTGGGGTACAGGAAGACCGATGCTTGTCATTTCGGCAAGGTTTGCGCCCTTTCCGCCAAGGAGATTGCGCATGGTCATGTCGCCTTCACTGAACATATAAACCCATTTGTTTGCCATTGGTAACTACCTCCAATATTATTAGTGCAAATGTTCCGGTTTCCGTAGGACATTCTTCCTCAAAAAAGGGACAGGTAGAAATGACGCACACGGAGGAAAAATTTAGCATTTTTTCCGTTTTTAACCGGTTAAATTTATTATACCACACTTCTCAAAAAAATACTATACACTTTTTCAAAAAAATTGTCCTTTTTTTTTTGTGCAACTTGTACAAAAATCACAATAGAAAAAAAAATTTTGAAAAAAGACTTTCTTTTTTCAAAAAATTTGCTATAATAAAAATAAGTATCATTTCTTGCGTAAGAGTGTAGAACTGCTGCTATAGAGATAGCGAAACGATTGAAATTTATCTCTAAAAGTGGCAGGTGAAATTGCCATCTTTGTCGGTATGCGGTCAATCCACGTGTACTCATGTACAGAATTCACACGATGTGAGAATATAGCGTGCGAACGGAAACGAACATCAATTATCATTTATCATTTCCTATAATGAAGCATATACAGGAGGATACAAAATCATGATGAATCAAGTAGTAATTTTAGCTGGCGGACATGGCAACCGAATGAAGGTTGCAATTCCGAAGCCGATGTTGTCAGTATTAGACGTGCCAATGCTCGGCTGGGTCATTCGGGCTTGTGAGTCGGCTGGACTTAGCCGTATCTGCGTGGTAACCGGTTATAAGGCGAAAATGGTCGAGATTTATTTGGGTAACCGTTGCCGGACGGTATTGCAGGAGGAACAGCTCGGCACGGGTCATGCAGTGATGCAGGCGGAGGGATTCTTAAAGGAATTTGACGACGGTAACACGTTAGTTCTTTGTGGTGATGCACCGTTTATGGACAGCGAAACCATTTCCAATGCGTTGAAATTTCACATCCAACAGGAAAATGCTGTGACAGTTGTGACGGCAGATTTAGATAACCCTACTGGATACGGCAGAATCTTACGCCGTGGCAGTGGCATTGCTGCAATTGTGGAGGAAAAAGATGCAACAGAAGCACAGCGAAAGGTACGAGAAGTGAATTCTGGCGCATACTGGTTTCAGACGAAGGCATTGTTGGAATTGCTCAGTGGTTTGTCACAGTCGAATGCACAGGGGGAATATTATCTGACGGATACGGTTGGACTAGCGTTGGAGAAAGGCTGGACAGCCGGAGCATATCGTGCAGAAAATCCAGATGTGGTCTTGGGCGCAAATACCCGAAAGGACTTGTTACATTTGAATGAAGTGGCACGGCGGCGTGTACTGGAATGGCATATGGACAATGGCGTCAGCTTTGTTTGTACGGACGGCGTTATCATTGGCAACAAGGTAGAAATTGGCGCAGAAACGACAATCCTGCCGGGAACCATTCTCCGTGGGAAAACCAAAATTGGTAATCATTGTACCATTGGACCGAATTGTATTCTGGAAAATTGCACCATTGGTGATCATGTCACCTTGAATTCCATACAAGCATACGATGCTGTTGTGGAAGACGCAGTTAAGGCGGGACCGTTTGTGCATCTCCGTCCTGGCACACATTTGAAGAATGGTGTCAAGATTGGCGATTTCGTAGAAGTGAAGAATTCCACCGTAGGCGAACAGACGGCAATTGCACACCTCACCTACGTAGGGGATAGCGACGTGGGGAAGAAAGTCAACTTTGGCTGTGGTACAGTGACGGTTAACTATGATGGCATGGTGAAAAACCGCTGCGAAATCGGCGACGGCTGCTTTATCGGTTGTAATACGAATTTGATTGCACCAGTGAAGCTGGGAAAAGGTGCGTATACGGCAGCTGGTTCAACTGTGACGAAAGACGTGCCGGAATATGCCTTGGCAGTGGAGAGAGCGGATTTGAAACTAAAAGAGGACTATAGCAAAAAGAAACTCCGCAATCGATTGTTCCCTGGGGACGATGAATAACCATGGATATTATGGACATTTTTCGCAAGATTGAGTCCGGCTCAAGTGATCGCTTGCACGGAAAAATCTCTTGGGTTATTGCTGGTCTTGGAAATCCCGGATTAGAATATGAGGGGACACGGCACAACACTGGCTTCTGGGCGGTGGACGAACTGGCGCAACAAAGTGGCGTACAGCTGATGAAGATGCAATTTCGAGCAAGCTGTGGAGAAGTGATGCTGGGTGAAAATCGCTGTTTGCTGATGAAACCGACCACCTATATGAACAATAGTGGGGAAGCGGTGGCGAAAGCGGTACAGTTTTATAAAATTCCGCCGGAACAGGTTTTGGTGTTTTATGATGATATTACCTTGCAGCCGGGGAAAATGCGAATCCGCCTGAAGGGTAGTGCCGGCGGGCATAACGGCATGAAGAGTATCATTGCATTCCTTGGGACGGAGGATTTTCCACGAGTGCGCTTGGGCGTAGGGCAAAAGCCTAACTCGCAATATGATTTGGCGGAGTGGGTGTTGTCGAAATTCAGCTTGGCGGAACGAGAAGCTATACAGGCGATTTTGCCGAATGCTGCCGAAGCAGCAAAGCTTATTGTACAGGGTAATGGCAGCGAAGCGATAAACCGGTTTAATTAGGAATAGAATCACTGTACTCTTATAAGATGCTTTGACGCATATTAGAATGATGCAGTGATGACCGAACATATCAGAATAAGAGGCAGGAAATCGAATCTTGCCTCTTGTTTTCATCGAATAAGGAGAGAGGAGGATTTCATGCGTTTTTTTCCAGATACATTTTCCAAGCTGTCCGCCTATCGGGAACTTGTACAGGCGTGGCAGGACAGTGTAACGCCGGTTTCGTTAACTGGCGTTTCTCGTGAGCATAAGGCACATTTGCTGACGGCGTTTTGCGAAGATTGTAAGCCGTTTCTTGTTGTCACAGCCGATGAAGCGGAGGCACGTCGCATTTGCGACGATATAAACACCATGACTGATGAGACGACGGCATGGATTTTTTCTGCAAAAGAATTGGTACTCACCCCGACGGAGGGCGTTACCACGGCGTACGAACACAGTCGCCTTGCAGCACTGACTGCCTTGCGACAGGGAAAGTGCCGTATTTTAATCGCAAGTGGGGAGAGCTTATTACAGCCGACGATTGCACTGACGGAGTTGAAATCATACACCATAGAGATTCACGGTGATGACACGGTAGACCTACAGGCGATGATGCAAAAGCTTGCTGCTATGGGTTATGTTCGCAGCGACAGCGTCGATGGTGCAGGACAATTTTCCGTACGGGGAGATATTCTGGATATTTTTCCGGTGCAAATGACTGCGCCGGTTCGTATGGAACTTTGGGACGATACCGTTGATAGCTTGTATCTGTTCGATCCGGAGACCCAGCGGCGTACAACGCCGCTAGATGCCATCGAGATTCCACCGGCACGGGAGTTCCTCTATGATTCGTCTGATTTGGCGAAAAAAATCCGTCGGCATGGAAAAAATCTCCGTGGGAAACACGCCGACCTTGCACGGGAAAAGCTTTACCGAGATGCAGAGCAAATCGACGGCGGCATATTTCCGAACCACTTGGGCAAATATGCACCCCTTTATGCCATGGATAATCCGCCTATGGTTTACGATTATCCCTTTGGTGCAGTCGTGTTTTGTGAGTACAGCGGTATTCTGGATGCACAGCGAACGGTGTTAGCACAATATCAGGAGGATGTGAAGCTGTTGCTGGAGGACGGCAGCCTCTGTCGAGGACTAGACGGCTATTATCAGTCTCAAGCGACTGTTTCTGCAGCGTTGAAGGGACGATTTCAGCTTTACCTTTCAAATTTTCTTCAAAACGGTGAACATATCGCTTTTCAAAAGCTCATCCATGTGGATGCGATGCAAAATGCACCGTGGGGTGGGGAATTGCGTGGACTTGCCGAGGATTTAAAAGAATACGCTGCCGGTGGATACTGTACTATGCTCTGTGCAGGCAGCGAAAAGACTTTGCCTATTTTACAAAAGGATTTAAGCGAGAGTGGGTTTTCGTGCAAAATTGCAGCACCAGATAGCCAGTGGGAAAAGGGAACGGTCTATCTGCGCAGCGGCAGTCTTTTCGGCGGTTTTTCTTATCCGGAAATCAAAACGGCGTTGATTACTCAGACGAAAACCCAGCGCAGTTCTAAAAAAAGGCGTTCTCGCAGACAGGGAGAAGAAATTCATGCACTGTCAGACATTCAGTCCGGCGATTTGGTGGTACACGCTCTCCACGGAATCGGTAGATTCCAAGGCATCTGTAAGCTGGAATTAGAGGGCGTGACGAAGGACTATATCACAATTCAGTATGCCGGAAAGGAAAACCTCTATGTTCCTGTGACACAGCTGGATTTGGTGTCGAAATATATTGGTGCAAGAGATGATAGCGGCGTCAGACTCAATCGCCTGTCTTCGCCGGAGTGGCAAAAAACCCGAAAAAATGTCCGAAAGGCAGCCAAGGATCTCGCAGATCAACTGATCAAGCTCTATGCCAAGCGAGAAAAAACAAAAGGTTTTGCGTTCTATTCGGACGACGAAATCCAGTATGAATTTGAAGAACGTTTTCCTTATTTGGAGACAGAGGATCAGCTGATTTGTACCGAGGAAATCAAACGAGATATGGAACTCCCTCGCCCGATGGATCGCTTGCTCTGCGGCGACGTGGGATTCGGAAAAACCGAAGTGGCACTGCGTGCGGCGATGAAGTGCGTCATGAGTGGGAAACAGTGCGCCATTTTAGTACCCACGACCGTTCTTGCCATGCAGCACTATCAAACGGCACTGCGCCGCTTTGAACACTTTCCCGTAACCGTGGAGATGCTGTCTCGTTTTGTGTCGGCAAAGCGGCAAAAAGAAATTGTTCGAGACTTAAAAAGTGGAAAAGTGGATATTGTCATTGGCACACATCGCCTTGTACAGAAAGACATCGAATTTCATGCGCTGGGACTTGCGATCGTGGACGAGGAGCAGCGTTTTGGTGTAGCACACAAAGAAAAATTCAAGGAGATGTTCGCAGGCGTGGATATGCTGACCCTGTCCGCTACGCCCATTCCCCGTACGCTGAATATGGCGATGAGCGGCATTCGGGATATGTCCGTGATTTCTCAGCCGCCGGAAGATCGCTATCCGGTGCAGACCTATGTCATGGAATACAATGAACCGATGATGATACAGGCGATTCGGCGAGAGCTAAAGCGTGGCGGTCAGGTGTACTACATCCATAACTGTGTGGAAACCATCGACTTTGTGGTGAATCGGCTGCAAAAGCAGCTCCCCGAGGCACGGATTTTGGCAGCGTATGGGAGAATGACCGAGGTACAAATGTCTAAAATATGGCAGCAGCTAATGGAACACGAAGCGGACGTTCTCGTGTGTACGACGATTATCGAAACTGGTGTGGACATTCCCAATGTAAACACACTCATTGTAGAAAATGCCGACCGTTTTGGACTCAGCCAGATGTATCAGCTGCGAGGCCGTGTGGGACGTTCCAACCGCCGTGCATACGCCTATTTCACATTTCAGCGAGATAAGGTTTTGCGGGAGGAATCCGCCAAGCGTCTGGCGGCAATGCGGGAGTTTACGCAGTTTGGCAGCGGTTTTCACATCGCCATGCGTGACTTAGAAATTCGTGGTGCTGGCAGTATTCTGAGCGGCAGTCAGCACGGTCACATGGAGTCAGTAGGATATGAAATGTACCTCCAGATTTTAAACGAAGCGGTTGCGGAGGCAAAGGGAGAACCGATACAAAAGACGGCGGAGTGTACCGTCGATATTCAAATGGACGCCCACATTTCGGAACGTTATATCGAGAGCCTGAGCCAGCGTCTGGACATTTATCGAAAAATTGTCGCTGTGAAAACGGATGCGGACGAAACCGACCTGATTGATGAACTGATTGACCGCTACGGCGAACCGTCAAAAGAAGTTTTGGGACTGATTACCGTTTCACGGCTGCGCAACCGTGCGGCGCAGCTTGGCATTACAGAGGTGAGCCAGCGAGGGAACATGATGATTTTCTACTTGTCTTATCCGACGCCGGAAATGATCGGTGCGCTATCACGTCGCTATCGGGACAGAGTGGCATTCGGCAGTGTGGGAAAGCCAAATCTTAGCGTACGCCTAGAAAAGGAAATTCCTGTGGAACTTTTGGGTGAAGTTTTGGATACGCTGGGAAAAGCAGCGAAAACCTTGTAGAAAGTTCGTCGAAATCACCGAAAAAAAAACTCAGATTTGGGCATTTTGCATATAGACAAAAGCGAAAAACTGTGATATAATAATTTTTAAATGATAAGCGCAGTATATAATTTTATAGGATTTTCATAATACAATTTTAAACTGCGACAGAATTTTAGGAGGAGATTATAATGAAGACTTTAAAGAAAATTACGGCAGTCGTTGCAGCTGCTGCGGTTGCAGGACTTTCTGTAGCAATGATGGGTACAGGAATGAAAGCTAGTGCGGCTTCGGAAGTTGCACAAGCGTATTTTGAGGGTGGCTTTGGCACGGAATCCTATTGGGGACCAAACAATTCTAGTTCAACTAGTACTGGTGTAGAAGTTACATCAGTTACTGGTGATGGTACTTATGTTGTGAATTGGTTGATTGGTGAGGACGGCACAGACACTGGTGATAATTGGTTCTTAATGATCGCTGTTGTGCCCTCAGGTACAACAGAAAATGTAACAACAGATACATTTCCAAATTTGTCTATTTCGTTAGATTCATTAGAAGTAAATGGTTCAAGTGTGTCAATTTCACCAGATTCAACAAATTACGATTTAGCCTATTATGAAGGTGATGCAGGCTATGCAAGAATTTATTTGCATGATGACTGGACAGGTACAAGTCGTACAGAGCTGCTTGATGATATGACATTTGAGGGTAGTTCTACTATTACCGCAACTTTTAGCATTTTAGGCTTAGATGAAGTTACAGGTGGTTCGGCAGATGATGGCGCAATAAGCGAGGACGAAAGCATCTCCGACAGTGATGAAAGCTCGTCCAGCTCTTCGGATTCTTCTTCAGATGATGAAGACGATGATGACAGCAGCAGCTCTTCATCATCTTCCGGTTCGTCCAGTTCTTCTGGATCCTCCTCGAATAAGTCGAGTTCCAGCGGATCGACTTCATCTTCTTCCGACAACGACATCACATCTGAAACCGGCGACTTCGGGATTGCCGCAATTGCGCTTGGTGCAGTCGCAGCAGCGGCTTTGGGTATTGGTGCTGTGACCATTAAAAAGCGGAAGTAAGTTTTAATTTAGACAATTCCATTTTTTCATTTTTACCCCTATATAAAATGCGACACAGCACTTGTCTTTTTGATAGGTGCTGTGTCGCATTATAAGGAGAATTACCATGCAAATAAAACAAAAGTGTACAGTGGGAATCGTTCTGTTTTGTCTTATGATGTTTTTGATGCTGTGCTGTGGTATGGCGCAGTCTCACGCTGTTTTTGCCGAAGAGGCGGTAGAAACTGCCACCGGCGTCACAACCTTAGACACGGATTACGGTTGGGTTTCCGCAGACGGCACATGGCGTTATTACGATACTAACGGTGAAGCGGTTGTGGGCGTACAGGAAATTGACGGTCAGTGGTATTTGTTTGACTACGAGGGTGAATTAAAAACCGGTTGGCGGACTGTGAACGGCGTGCGGCGGTATTATGACCCTGCCACCCACGAAATTTTAACCAGCTGGATTGCAGTGAACGGCTATCGCTACTACGCCGACGCAGAAAACGGAAAATATACGGGAGAATTTACCGACGAAAACGGCATTACTTATTTGCTCCGTGAAGACGGCACGCAGGCATTGGGTTTGTGTACGCTATCCGACGGCAGTGTCTCCTACTATGAAACAGACGGCACACCGATTACGGGATTCTTCCAAATCAAGAATAGTATTTATTACTTTGATGAAAATTATCATATGGTCACCGGTTGGTACGTCATCGATAATCAGACCTATTATTTTAGCAGCAGCGGAGCGATGCGAACGGGTTTTCAAACCATCGATGGAACGACGTATTATTTCAATAGCAGCGGTGTAATGCAAACGGGATTCCAGACGATTAATGGCAGTATGTATTATTTCAACAGCAGTGGTGTGATGCAAATGGGATTCCAGACGATTAACGGCAGTATGTATTATTTCAACAGCAGCGGCGTGATGCAAACGGGATTCCAGACCATCAGTGGCAGCACGTATTATTTCAGCAGCAGCGGCGTGATGCAAACGGGATTCCAGACCATCAGTGGCAGCACGTATTATTTTAACAGTAGTGGCGTTATGTTGACCGGCTGTCAGACCATCAGTGGAAATCTCTATTATTTCTATAGTACCGGCGTGCTACTCGTGAATGACGAGGTGGAAATTGACGGTACAACCTATACTGCCGATAACAACGGTGTTTTGACGGTATATTCCGGTTATACGGCAATTATGGGGACGGCACGTGCCACTGTCGAGCAGATGCAAGCCTATATTTTATCTGTAAATCCAGACGTGGCGCAGAGTGTTTTGGATATGATTCCTTATTATATCAGCGAGGGCGAAGCGGAGGGTATCCGTGGCGATATTGCTTTTGCCATGTCTTGTTTAGAAACAGGAAACTTTACTTTTTCCGGTTCTGCCGTGACATTATCCCAGAACAATTTCTGCGGTTTGGGCGTTACATATAACGGCTCAAAAGGCTGCTCGTTCGATACGCCGCAACTCGGTATTCGTGCGCAAATCCAGCACCTAAAAGCCTATGCATCTACTGATGCGCTGAATCTGGATGTGGTAGATCCACGTTTCTCTTATGTCACGAGAGGCTGCGCTCCCTATGTGGAGTGGCTCGGGCAACAAGAGAATCCAAACGGTTACGGTTGGGCGAGTGGCGCAAACTACGGTTCGAAAATTCTCAGCATTTTAAAAGCGATATTATCGATGTAGATACAGAAAAACGCAGGGTAATCCATCTGGAATACCCTGCGTTTTTTTAGCTTGTAGAATTAGTGGTTTCTGTGGCGACAGGCGTTGTTGTACGCTCTGCCACACCGGTTTGAAATGTCGAGAAGCTGAAAATAGCATCCATATTGTCCATCTCGAATCCAACCAGTTCGCCGTCTTGTGTTAGCGTCAGTGTATAAGGGTTTCCCTCCGAGTCGCCCTCTACGACAACATAATCGTCCACGGCTTTTCCATCGATTTTCTCTTGTTGCGCCAAGGTGTCTACCACCTGTATCAGGTGGAGCAGCATCGATTTTGTGGGCATTGCCGATTGTGGTACGGAAAAGGCGAATCCCTGATAAGAAGCGGTGATGTCACTGCCGGAAAATTCCAGCACCACTCCCGCCAAAGACGATGGTTCCGTAAAATCAACGCTCCATTCGCCCTCGCCGAAGCGTGTGATTTCGCCCGCACCCTCTAGGTCGTCAATTATCATCGTCATTTCTACGGTAAAGCTGTCGCTAAGGCTTTGTGCTGCGCTCGTTTCACCGTTGCTGCCGGAACAGCCGGTTTGCAGCACAAGATTTCCCAAAAGCACGATACCAACGATAACCGTTCCTGATTTCATAAGCAGTTCCTCCTTGGAAATGGACAGGGAACAGCTTGGAAACGGTGTCAGTTCTTGTCACGCAAATGCTCGAGCCTTAAAAAAGCCGTCGGCAGTTGTGCCAACAAATCCGTGGGGAGCATCGCCTGTTCGGAGTGTATCGCAGCTGCCAGATCGCCTGCCAATCCGTGGAGATAGACGCCTATACAAGCGGCATTCCATGACGAAATGTTCCCCTGTACCATCAGACCTGCAATCATGCCAGCCAGAACGTCGCCACTGCCGCCACGGCTCATGCCAGGATTCCCCGTGGGATTGCGTATCATACGATTCGGTTGTGCAACCAGCGTTCCCGCTCCCTTGAGTACCAGCGTGATCGGATGTGCTGTTACGAATTGTTGTGCAGTTTCGATGCGGCTGTGCTGAATTTCACCGATGGATTTGCCACAGAGCCTTGCCATTTCGCCGGGATGGGGCGTAAAAATCCAATCTGTCCCTGTCTGTCTGTCTATATCTATGCGATCAGCAATGCAGTTTAGACCATCTGCATCGAAGAGAAGAGGTTTTGATTGTGAGGCAGTTTGCGAAATAATCCAGTCGATGAGCTTGCGTGTTTCATTTGTGACACCCAGTCCACAACCGAGGAGAATACCGCTTGATTTTTCTAGGTGCGGCAGCAATGCTTCATGATTTGGTTTGTCTAAAAGAAACCCATTCTCGTCTGTTTTCAGTGACAGCCACATCACCTCAGGAATTGCTGTTGCGAGACGCATGGGGTTTTCCGGTGCCGTTGCAACGGTAATCAGCCCTGCACCACTGCGGATGGCACCCATAGCGGATAGAAGACACGCACCAGGCATATTGCGGCTGCCGGTGATACAGAGGAGACGACCAAAATTTCCTTTTTGCGCATCACGTTGTCGCCTTGGCAGCATGGAAACGAGTTGTTCCAGTGTTAATGTTTGGATCGTTTGTTGCATAAAAGCCACTCCTTTCGAACGTAAAAAATTTACGAAACTTTCTCATAAATAATATGTATTTACGGAATGTCTGTGATATAATGTACCGTAATGCAGATATTTTGTTGCAATACGAGTGAAGAGAGAGGAGGATTTTTGTATGAATCCGGGAAGTGGAAAAGCGACGGCATCGCTCGTGTTAGGGATTATTTCCCTAATTGGAATATGCAGTCCGATTATTGGTGTCGTTTGTGGCATTGTTGCGATTGTACTGTCCAGAATGTCCGTAAAAGAATCTCAAGCGTTGGGATTTCCAGCAGATGGAAAAGCAAAAGCAGGTTTGATTTTGGGTATTATTGGTATTGCAATTGGCGTTGTCAATTATATTGTAACCTTACTACTCTATGGTTCAAAGGGCTTGTTTGATTATGGGGAGGAGTCCAGTTCGGATAGCTCCAGTGAAGTTTCCGGCTATGCTGCAAGCTTCAAATATCTTTTGCGAGGATAATCACATAATCAGGAATAGAATAATAGAAAAAGCTGTCTAAAAAATTTTTGGATGGCTTTTTTATTGCTTCCGAATTCATATAATATTCAAAAAAAAAAAAAAAAAAAAAGATAAAATATAAATATTATGATACAATTGAATTGGTATAATACCAGTCATCTTTTGGGGAAAGGAGGATGTTATATTATGAATCCAGGGAAAGGGTTAGCGACGGCATCGCTCGTGTTAGGGATTATCTCCCTAATTGGAATATTCTATCCACTGCAAATTGTTGGTTTCATTTGTGGCATTATTGCGATTGTATTGTCCAGAATATCTGTAAAAAAATCACAGACAATGAATTTTCCAATAGACGGTAAGTCAAAAGCAGGCTTGATTTTAGGTATTATTGGTATCGTAATAGCCATACTGGTGTGGATTGCAATTTTTTTTAATCTCATGTCTGAAATATAGCTAAAATAAGTCAAAGCAATTGTATATACGTTTAAAAGTTACATAATGAAAAGCTGCTGCACCGTTACCAATTCGGTACAGCAGCTTTTGATATTTTGCTGCGAAAATGCATCAATATTCACCCAAACACTGCCCGAATAAGATACATCGGATACCGTCGTCAGAGCCGGAGTTACACGTTTGCAGCACAATCAGGTTGTCGCCGTATTCCGGCTCATCATCTTCCGGCGCATACCAAATGAGAGCCGTGTCTCGAATGGTTTCGATAAAATCGTCGTATTCCTCTTCGTCCAGTGTAATATAGTTCCAATACTCGAAATCCGCTCCCTCTAAACCGTTCAAGACAGAGCAAGCAACAATGCGGTAGAGATAACGTGTATCCAACGAAGCAACTTCAAAATAGATGTGTTCGTTGCCCCAAGACTCGTCTTTGAAATTCTTTACGGCGTGAAACATAGCACCACTTGCCATATTATGTCCATAGAGTAGTGTGTGTTCTGTTTCACCAATTGTGCCACGGAAATCCTCAAAAATACTGCCGGAGTGGCTAGAGTTGCCTTGCCAATCTCTCTCTAGATAATAGTCGTTATCGTCACTTTGTACAATAGGATAGTCAATTACCGTATCGCCCACATAGACCCAGCCGACGACATCTTCGTTTGCTTCGTGATATTCCTTGACCTTGTCCATGTCGATTTGCATTTCATAGTCATAAGTAACGGTCGTCGTTGTGGTAGTTGTTTCCGTTGTGGTGGTTGTTGTTGTCGTTTCCGTTGTCGTCGTCACTTCCAGCATAGGAATATTATCCGGTGCAGTGACTTTGTCAGCACTTTCAAAAAAGATGATTACCACGACCAAAACGATAACCAAGGCAACGCCGACACCAATTAAGATTTTATCCATTTTTTTCAATTTTTTTAAAAAAGCCAAAAAATCCCCTCCAAATGTAATAGCGACACGATTATATTTCATGGAATATGGAATGTAGTGTCAAAAAGAAAAAAGCTGAAATATATTCTTTATAACGCAATAACATATCATGATATACGTATAAAAATAGTATAACTGGATTTTGTGATTTTGTCAAGTGATTTTTTCAAATTTTCGGGAAAGGGTTGATTTTCTTTGGATTTATAAAAAAATGTTGGTTTTTCTGTGGAACTGTGTTATAATAAAAAGAGAAGAAATATTTTTGAGGTGAAGCCAATGCGAAAACAAATGTCACAAGACTATAAAATGTTTCTCCAAAATATCTTTTTCCCCAATCGTTGTCCCTGTTGTGGACAGTTGATTCCGTGGCGTGATTATCTCTGTGAAACCTGCACATGGCAAATGGATCAAACAGAAGATATATTTTGTCCTCGATATGGAAAGCGACCGTCGGAGTGCCTGTGCAGCGACGATTTGCCCTACGACAGGGCGTTGATTGTGGCACTTTATCACGGTGTTGCCAAAAATGGGATTTTATCTATGAAACGAGCGGAAAGTGTGAATTTTGCCAAATATTGTGCCATACAGTTAAGTGAGCGTATTTTGCAGGATACACTTTTGCAATCGTCCGATTGCATTGTTTCGGTTCCGATGGGTAAGTGGAAGAAACTCAAACGCTGCTTGAATCCGGCGGAGGCTTTGGCGAAAGAGTTATCTCGATTGTCACACATTTCACTGCGAAAGGATATTCTCTGGGACGATGGTACTGGAAAAATGCAGCATCTTCTCTCAGCCGAGGAGCGTCCGCACAATCTCGCACATTTTCGGATTCGGAATGTGGACTTGACGGGTTATCGGGTTCTACTTTGTGACGATGTACTGACCACAGGCAGCACGATGCGTCATTGTGCCGGATTGTTGAAATCAAAGGGTGCATCGCAGGTGGTGGCGGTATCAATGACTGCCACGGAATTAGAACACACCACGAGGAGGGCGGATACTTAAACATACTTTTGCTGTTGCTTTCGCTTGTGATGATTGTTTGCATTCTTTGCAACAAATTGACTGCACGTGTTGGTGTTCCAATGCTTTTAGCATTTCTGGCAGTGGGAATGCTCTGTGGTGTGGACGGTATTTTAGGATTAACGTTTGACAATTACACCATGACGCAAAACATCTGCACCGTCGCATTGATATTTATTATTTTCTACGGTGGATTCGGAACGAAATGGAGTGCGGCGAAACCGGTTGCAGGTCGTGCGGCACTGCTTTCCACCGTGGGTGTATTTTTGACGGCACTACTGGTAGGCGTCTTTGCGCATTTCCTATTGTCAGTTTCTTGGTTGGAGGGATTGCTCATAGGTGCTGTATTAGGTTCAACCGATGCAGCGTCTGTATTCTCTATTTTGCGTTCTAAAAGGTTGAACCTTCGTTACGGTACAGCGTCGCTTTTGGAAGTGGAGAGCGGCAGTAACGATCCAGTGGCGTATCTTATGACGATAATTTTATTCAATATGATGCACACGGACGTCACTGCAGGAAAAATGATTTCCATGATACTCATGCAGATTGTACTTGGCATCGATTTTGGTGTGGGAATTGCTTTGGTAGTGGTATTTTTTTCTGCGTCGGTTTCGCTTTGATACTTCTGGCTTTGATTTGGTGTTCATGCTGGCGGTGGCGTTGCTTTCCTATGCGCTTCCTACGCTTGTAGGCGGGAACGGTTATCTGAGTGCCTATATCGCAGGTATTATTATTGGAAATTCTAAAATTCCCAATAAGAAAAACCAGGTACATTTTTTCGATGGTATCACGGGACTGATGCAAATGATGGTATTTTTTCTATTGGGACTGCTTTGTACGCCATCCAAGATGCTGGATCTTCTGTTACCTGCACTAGGAATTGCTGCTTTTCTGACACTAGTGGCACGTCCGATGGTGGTAGGCTTCCTGCTGACGCCATTTCGGGGAAAGCTGCGGCAGCAGCTGCTCATATCTTGGGCGGGACTGCGTGGTGCAACCTCGGCTATTTTTGCATTGATGGCTGTGGCGGAGGGTGTGGTACTCGAATATGATTTATTTCATTTGGTGTTTTGCGTGGTATTGTTTTCTATTGCAATTTAGAGGACGCTGCTTCCCTTTGTGGCGAAAAAGCTGGACATGATTGATGAAACCGGCGATGCTTTAAGAACATTTACAGACTATACTGAGCAAAAGGAGTTGCAGCTCATGCGGCTATTGCTGGATTCGGGAAATGCGTGGGTTGGCATGGCGGTGCGAGACCTCGATTTACCGCCGGACACGATGCTGGTAACCATACAGCGTGGCGAAAATAGTGTGATTCCCCGTGGTGATACCATTTTGATGGCAGGGGATACGGTGGTACTTATTGCCGGATATTACGGAAAGCTGCGTTTGACAGTGCCGTTGTGTGAAGTAAGGATTACGGCGGAACACCCATGAAATGGGAAAACGTTGGCGGAGCTATCGCTGCCCAAGGAGGAGCTGGTTGTATTGATACGCCGAGGGACGGAGTCTATCATACCCCTAGGGGATACAGAAATTTGCGACGGGGATATTTTAGTGAAGTACGAAAACTGAAAGCAAATGTGAAGTGAAAACCACGTAAAGAAAAGCAATACCGTAGGAAATGTCAAAACCGATCCGATATTGCTCTTCTTTTTATTTTATTATTTTAAAAGGAAAATCCAAGAATTCTAAGACATGGCTTGGAAAATATAATACTCATCTTTTCCAGCATACTGTACCACCAACGATTCGGATGTATCGACACACTCGATTTCATATACCAAGACCGTATACGTATCGTCGACATCTGCCCCTTCTGTTACTGCCGGTCCCAAATAATTAGAAATATCCAAGCTACTGATGGTGATATATTGGGTATCATACCATACACCATTCCAATTCAGTTCATAGTAGAGGAAAATACTCTGCCGCAAGGTCAGGGACGCCTGTGTTGTGGTTGTTGTAGATTCTGTTTGTTTTGCATCTGTATCCGTCGTCTGCACTGAAGTAAAACGAGTTGTTTGTGTTGTTGTACGAGTCGTTATAGCAGTAGTCGCCTTTGTAGTCTTTTTTGTGGTAGTTTTTGCTATAGTGACGGTTGTCGTTTTGGTTTGTGTTGTAGTCTGTGCGACTACAGCAGCAGTAATATTTGTGGATGCTGTTGTCGTGAACGAATCGCTATTTTCGCTGCTATTATCGCCATTGGAATAGACGGTTCGTGTTACTGTCGTTGTTTCTGTTTCAATGGCAGAATTTTCAGACGTCACAGCTGTAGTTGCTGTTTGTCCTTGCCATGCATTTTCGTCGTTTACATCTGTGTCGGTTGTTGTCGCCGGAATATCCGTCTCGTCTGTCACGATTGTGGTTTGTATGTTTTCGCTGTCAATCACAGCAACCTGTTCGTCGCCATTTTGTGGTATTCTCGTATAAATTGCAGCAGTAAAGATAATCGCAAACGCTAGCGCAGCGGTTCCGATTGCGGAGGTTTGCCAGCGCAAGTACCAAGGCTTTTTCTGTATTTTTTCTCGTTTGGCGATGTCCTCCAGCGCACTGCGTCGCATGATTTCTAGGTACATATGGTCTTTGGCTTCTTCGGTTGGCTGAATTTTTTCCAGTGCCTCTTGAATTTTCTTTTGCATCGGGTCATTCGTCGGCATTTTGCTCACCCCCTAAATTTTTTTCCAAAAGCTTTCTGCCACGCCGCAGCAGAGAGCGTATGGTGGAATCTTTTTTTGTAGCATTTTCGCAATTTCGGCACCGGAATATCCCTCGTAATAATACAAATAAATCACGGTTTTATACTGATCCGGCAGATTTAAAACTGCCTCAAGTGTCCGGGAGGTTTCTTTATCTGGTGATTCCTCAACGCCGATTGCGTCAGACCAGTCTGAAATGGTTGTTCGTTGTGTTCGTGTCCAATGGGTATTTGCGGTTTTGCAAAGATTATTTGCCGTCACAATCAGCCAAGCCTTTGCGTGCTCATCATCATCTATTAGACCATCTTTTAGACCATCTTTCCGCATGGCACGAAGGAAGGTTTCTTGTGTAATATCCTCTGCGTCGGAAGGATTTTCCAACCGGATACAACAGAGGCGGTAAATTGCGTCTACGTGACGTGCATAAAACTGCGCAAATGCCGTTTCATTCGGCAAGAAAAGCACTCCCCTCGAATCAAATGAATTTTTCTTGTGCTTTTGCGATTTTATATTTATATAACTATATAACATGAAAGTACAAGCCAAGAAAGGAGGGAGAATCCGCTTTTTGCCTGTCCGATCCCTCTCTTATGATGCGATTTCAATTTCCATAATTATTATACCAGATTTACTCCCAAAATTCAAGTATAAATATTTGCATCAGAGAGGAGCCATAAGACAAAACCAGCTGCGCATGACAGACGGCGAAAGACGCCGACAAGTGTCCAGTCATAAGCATATTTGTCGTTGTCACAATTCGTCGTTTTGCGGAAACGTATCTTGTAGAGATTGTCCACTTGATACCATTTATGTCCATTTCCCATTTTGAACGAGTTTACCTTTCTGCTTTAAATTCGTACAAAATGGCTGCTGTTCTTCACAGCAGAAAAATCTTTTTCACTATATTACACTTTTGAGACCTTCAAAATGTTGCACAAAATGAAAAGTTTGGAGAAAAATCTAATTTTGATATGAAAAAATTATCTGAATTTGTCATAAATTACGGAGAAATAGAAGTAGAAGAAAAAGTCTTTTCTTTTTTGAAGATTTGTAGTATAATAAAAATAATTCGCACATACTGAAAAATCTTTTTAAGCAGTTAATTGTATTTCACTATGCCAAAGCAATACACGAAAGGTGGTTTTCATGAACAAGTATAAAAAGCTTGTAACCAACACGCTGATTTTTGCTGTGGGTTCTTTTGGTTCGAAAATATTGCTGTTGTTCCTGACACGGCTGTATACGGCGAATCTGAACCCTAGTGATATTAGCACGAAAGAACTGTTGGAACTGACAGCGAATTTTTTGATTCCGGTGATTACGTTTTCTATTGCCGACGCTGTCATTCGCTATGGGATTGACCGAAATTATGACAATCGAAAGGTCTTCACCTCTGCTTGCGTGGCGGAGGGCAGAGGAGTTTTATTACTACTGGTACTGACACCATTCCTGACACTGTTGCCCTATACGGATGGTTATGTATTATTACTGATGATTTATTGTATCACCTCCGGATTTCGACAAATTGCACAACAATTTGTCCGTGCCCGAGGGCTGTTGCGGTTGTTTGCCTTTGACGGTATTACTGCAGCACTGACGCTGTTTTTGTTTAACCTGATTTTTATTTCCGGTTTGCATATGGGTATTACCGGATTTATGTTGTCAGTCATTCTTTCGGATTTATGTTCGGGGTTATTCTTGTGGGCGGCGGCAGGACTTCGTCGATTTTTTAGCTTACAATATTTGGATAAGCGGATCACCCGAACGATGCTGCGGTTTTCTATTCCGTTGATTCCGTCAGCACTCTTGTGGCTTGTAACGGGATTTTCTGATCGACTGTTTATCCGTTATATGCCCGGACCCAGTGGATTAGTCGGAGAAACGGCAGCCGGAATCTATAGCGTATCTTCTAAAATTCCAAATCTCATCTCGACGATTTCTACTATCTTTTTTCAAGCGTGGAATATGTCTGCCATTGAAGAGGTAGATTCCAAGGATCGAGGACGATTTTATCAAAAAATATTTGACACTTATCAATCCTTTATGTTTATTGCCGGTGCATTCCTGATTGTTTTTGTACAAATTTTGTCAAATATTCTAATTGACTCCAGTTCTTATGCAGAGTATGCGCAAGCGTATCGTTATACGCCGGTTTTGATTGTAGGCGTCACCATGATGTGCTTTAATCAATTTCTGAGCAGCGTCTACACTGCCACCCAGCACACGACCCATTCGTTTTGGACGTCTCTTATAGCGGCAGTGGTGAATATCGTTTTGAATATAGTTTTAATTTACCTAATGGGCATTATGGGTGCGGCAATCGCCACATTCGTTAGCTATTTTGTTAGCTATTGTATTCGGATTGTGGATGCAAGACGGTATATTTATTTTCCGGTGAATCATGCGAAGTTTATCGTGAATACGGGGATATTATTCCTACTGGGAATTGTCGTAGTGGACGAGCCGCCGATGTGGATTCTGATATTGGCTGTAGGGTTAATCTTTATGACCATCTACAATTTTAGCGCAGTATCTCAAATGATGCTTCAATTCAGACGGAAAAGGCGGTAATTGAAAAGAGGGGTGGAACATTATGATTTCATATGCAGTAGGCAATACACTGGAATTTGGTGGTTATTCGTGGCTGATTTTACAAAATTACGGCGACCATGTACTGGTGATTTCAGCTGACGTACTAGAGGAAAGACACGCTTATCATTCGGAATTTGAATTTGATGATGATGACGTAGAGGCAGGCGAAATCGAGGGCGATGTTACATGGGAACGGTGTACCTTGCGGAAATGGTTGAATGAAAAATTTTTCAGCACATTTACGCAGATGGAACAGGAGAAAATTCTCCTAGCAAACCTGAAAAACTTTGGAAATCCAGTTTATGGTACCGATGGTGGAAACGATACATATGATCGAATTTTTATGTTGTGCATCGATGATGTAGAACGATACCTAACAGAGGAACAGCGCAGTGTCAGCGACTGGTGGTGGCTGCGGTCTCCCGGAGATGGGGAGATGGCTGCGGTTGTGACGAGTTCGGGTACAATTTTGACCGATGGTTTAGAACAGCAGGAGGAATGCGGCGTCCGTCCCGTTTTCTTTTTAAAGATCACATAAGGCAGGAGGAGAAATGATGGGAACACCACACAATGCGGCGAATGTAGGCGATATTGCCGAAACGGTTTTGATGCCAGGGGATCCGCTGCGGGCGAAATTTATTGCAGAAACATTTTTAGAAAACGTGGTTTGCTATAACACCGTACGGAATATGTATGGTTATACCGGCACATATGAAGGCGTGCCGATTTCCGTACAGGGTAGTGGTATGGGAATGCCATCTATTGGGATTTATTCTTATGAGTTGTACCATGTGTACGGCGTAAAGCGGATTTTTCGTGTAGGGACTGCCGGCGGCGTGGCAGATCATGTGCAATTGCGTGACGTGATTTTGGGACAGGCGGCTTGTACAGACAGCAACTATGCGGCACAATACGCACTGCCCGGTACATTTGCACCTATCGCTTCCTATCGTCTACTTGCGGCATCAGTAGAAGCGGCAGAAGAACTGGAAATCCCGGTGCAGGTGGGAAATTTGCTTTCTACCGATGTGTTTTATCGGGAACCGAGTCCGTTGCCACAGTGGGCAAAAATGGGTGTTTTGGCAACGGAAATGGAGGCTGCGGCACTGTATATGAATGCGGCGGAAGCGGGTGCGGAGGCACTTTGTATTGTGACAGTGTCAGATTGTCCATTGCGAAACGAATACACTACAGCGGAAGAACGACAGACTTCATTTTTGGATATGATGAAAATTGCACGAAATGCGGCAGTAAAAAGCGCACGCTAAAAATAAAATCCCTACCTTATCGAATGCTGATAGGGTGGGATTTTTCGTTCCTCATGGGCTTTCTAACGCCATGATTCCTGCGGCAATTTCACGCAAAACTGGGGATGCGCAGTCGTTTCCATAACCATCGTCCTCTGCCAAAACGGTCACCACGTATTTTGGCGATTGGGAAGGGAAAAAAGCTGTGACCCAGCCGTCGCAGTATTCCACACCATTTTCATCATAGCGTCCGGTTTGTGCAGTAGAAGTTTTTGCACCCATTGCTAAATATTTCGGACAGCCTTCAAAATCCTCGCTTGAAGCAGCATAGCACATGAGTGTACGTAAAAAAGCGGCAGTTTCTTCTGAAATACCACTTTCAAAAGCAGCCTCTTCCTCGTTTAAAATCTCTCTGCCATTTTCCGTTATCCCGAGAATTAGTCGCCCCATGGGGAGACTGCCGTCTCCGGCAATCGCACAGGTCATGCGGGCGATTTGCAGCGGCGTTGCGGTTAAAATTCCTTGACCGAAGCAGAAATTAGCACGTTTTGCTGGAATATTCAGCTGTGAGACAGTGGGCAGTGTGCCGCTTAATGCAGTGATACCAGATGCCAGAACAATTTCCTCGCCGAATCCCAATGATTTTGCCATGTTCAAAAGGGTAATAGCAGACAGTTCCTGACTGAGGGCGATAAAATAAGGATTGCAGGAGCTGCGCATTGCTTCCAGCATATTTTGTATGCCATGACCGCTTCGATCGTTACAGTGAAATTCCTGTGTGCCAATGGATATGACACCGGTGCAGTCATACTGAAAGCGATATGCAATGCCGCTTTCTTTGGCACAGGTAGCAGTGACGAGTTTAAATATTGACCCCACTGGATAAGCGTAAAGCGCACGGTTAATAAGTGGACTGTTCTCATCCTCTAACGCAGCGGACAGGTTATCGACGGAATAGCATGGGAAGCTTGCCATTCCCAAAATATCGCCACTATTTACCTCCATCACAATGATGCAGCCTTTTTCCAGCGATGCGCCGGCAGTTTCGCATAGGCGTTGTATATCAGCGTCTAACGTTGTGATAACGCCATAGGTTGGATTGGCACCGTAGCGAATTTGCAAATTGTCACCAGAGAGAACACCGCTTGTGCCGTCCACAGAAAATGTGACACTCCAGCGAGAGGTCTCGCTGCGGAGGATATTGTCGAATGCAGCTTCAATGCCGGATACCCCTACGCCGTCTGCTGTGTAGCCGATGAGATGCTGCGCCAGAACAGGAACAGCGTAGCGTTCTGGAATTTCTAAGATTGTCACGTCAGCGCAGTCGATTTCAGCAGTATCGATTTCACAGACGAAGGGCATCCCCTGTTCCACGCTAGACAGAAACGACGTTTTGTCGAGAACGTGTGGAAGGAGTGCTTCCACTGCTTCCGCAGTAGGACTGACTACCGCTTGATAGGTTGTAGTGGCGTTGACCAATGGTGTACCGTTTCGGTCATAGATTGTACCGTTTGCTGTACCTGCGGTGACTGTGTAGGTGCTTTGTTGTATGGCAGTTTGGATATAACCTGATTTTTGTGAGAGAAGTGCAAGCCAGATGGCGGAAATGGAAAATAGGAGAATGAGAAATAGGCGAATCCAAGCGAGCCGTTTTTTTAGCGTTTGCATCATATGCTCCTTTGTATCAAATCTGTGAGACTTTCCACTTATTCTATCCAGAAGTGCCTCAATTATACTTAAGCATCGCACAGTGCTTGTTCTGCTCTGTGCGGTGCTGCCCTTATTTTATAAAAATATATCCAGCGGATTCATTGTAGTAATATAGCGAAAATGCGTTGCTTTCTGTAATGGTATCATCTGCAAAAACAGCTGTATCAATGGGTAAAAGCATTGACGTGTCTATGCCGTTTTCTGCATCATAAGCGTAAATCACCACTTTGGGTTCGCCTACTGTCAGTGATGCATCCAAATCTACATAAGACCAGAACAGTTGCAACAGGTCTTGGTCAGCAGCAATGGCTCCATCTAAGTCGCCATCCATGTTCAGGCGGTATTGTTCTGAATCCATCCTGACGCTATAGTCATAGGCGTTTGCCGAAAAAGTGTAGTATATGTTTGGATTTTTGCATGCAATATTTTCCACCAGGTTTTCCACATTCTCCACTTGACTTGTGGAAATCTTGTCATAAACGAGCTGTAATGTGTTTGGCGTCAGTTTTTCCGACAGGATGCATTCCAGTAAAGCGGAGCTTCCGCCATTTTGGAATGTATAGGTCAGGGTTTGATACTCGTCGGAGGTGTCGTCGGATTGTGTAAACAAAGTATCGAAATCGCAGGATAATCGTTCTGCCTGATAGCTTTCCAGAATTTCTGTCAAATCCGCTTGAGAAAGATTGTAGTCGCTATCGAGGTATAGCGTATTTTCCACGTAATCCGGAAGCTGATACCAAATTGCCCGATATGCTTCGTTCGTTTGCAGCGCATCGCTTAATTGTTCCACTGCATCTGTGGGAAAGAAAATGATACGAGAAATCGTGCTGCTGTCGGTGCAAATGTCCACACAATAAGCGGTGTAAGATGATTTACTGTCACTTTCGTCGAAATCATAGTTGTAGTATTGATTATAATATTTTTCGTGATCCGATTCCCATGTAGTTAAGTTTTCGTTCAGATATTCAGATACAAGTGTAATTGCCGTTTCGTCTGTGATTTTTACATTTTGGGATTACATTCCTGCATATGCTGAGAAGGTGAAATAGAAATCGGAATCATAGTCGTTCCCTTGATAGATGGAAATGCTTTCGATTTCGTAGGCGTCGGGACGATTACTTAGAATCTGATTGTAGGCCAGATTGACGCCAAAAAGTATTCCAACGTTTAGTAAAACAACAATGCCTAGTCCAGGAACTGCAGTGAGGAGATTTTTCCACTTTCTGGTTGTAATCAGCTCGTAGACGAAGTAGAGGAGTACGATTGGGACATAGATAATCACATAGAGGAAAGCGTCATCGACGGCGTTTCCGAGTTTTATCTCTAGGGTGAGAACACTCGTGAAAAACAGGTAGGGAATCATGGTAATTAGAATGCGATAACAATGCTGCAAATATTTTGACGGTGCAGACTGTCCTGCGGCTTCGCTGCGGCGACGTTGAAAGAAGAAGCCGCCAATTCCGAAATAACATAGCGACAAAAGCAGCGTGTAAACCAGTGGCTTCCAAGTGGGCGTTAAGACACTGGAAAGGGTAAAGTTATTGGAAAAGTCAAATATACTTGCCAGTAGGGAGAACAGGAGGTTGCTGCTGTTTGAAAAGAAACCAGTGTTTGATCTGTTTAAAAAGAATGGCAGATAGTTTTGCAGTAGCATTTGAAAATATGCCACTCAAAATCGTGGTATAAATAGCAGTACAAGAGATAATACCACGTTCGTAAAGCCGGTTCCGGTAATGCCCATCACCAATAGTGTGCCGCTTGCGGTCAGCAGACACATGAAAATAACACTCAGCGTGTAGGGCAAAATGGTGTTGTACAATAGCTGTAGATTTGGCTGCATACAACACAGAAGCGTTGTCACCAGCATAGACCCGACCACCCAAATGAGAATCCATAGTATAATGGCACCTATGAAGCTTTCATAGAGGAACAGTCGTTTGTGTGGCAGTGCATGATAAAAGTCTGATGCAGCACGGTTGTTTAAGAAACGGAATAGCCGCAGCATCATGAAAAAAGTCATAGGGATTGCGAGCAGCGCACCCAAGTTCATTTGATAGGCTTGTGCTGTGTAGAGACTGTTTTCGTTGGAGTAGTCGATATAGCCGGATATTGCTTGTAAAATGACCAGCAGCAAAATCAAAACCAGCGCACAAATTCCAATCATCTGGCATTGTCGAAAGCCCTCTCGAAGTAAGCCACATTTTTTAGCGTTTGTTTTCATCAGGTTTTTCTTCCTTTTGTTCCGTATCCAATTCACCAAAGGAATAGCCGAGTGCCTCCATTTTATAGGTGAAGACTTCTTCCAGTGTCAGTGGCAGTACATCCAATAAGATGGGCGACATGGCACGGAGCTTTTCTACAATTTCTTGTCGATCACCATTGACAATGAGGTTTGCTACACTGCCGCTTTTTTCGAAGTGTACGATTTTGATTCCAGAAAATTTTTCTTTGTCGAAAGGGGAAGAAAAGGCGATTTGAATTTTAAATTGTGAGGTCTTGAGGTTTTCAATATCGCTTTCCAGCACCAGCCCACCTTTGTGGAGCAGAGCCAATTGATTGCACAAATCTTCCAGTTCTCTTAGCGAGTGGGAGGTGATGATTGCTGTTGCACCTCGTTCCAGCACATCATCACAAATTAAGCTTTTTACGAATTGCCGCATAACAGGATCTAAACCGTCGAACGTTTCATCGAACAGCAAATAATTCGGACGGCGACTCAAGGTGAGAATGGTAGCTGCCTGACGGTGCATTCCTTTTGAAAATTGTCCGATGGACTTATTTTGCGGCAGCTCTAACTTCTTACAGAGCGTGTCAAATCGTGACGAATCAAAATCATTATAAAGTGCCAGATGCATTTGTTTCATGCGGTTTAAATTGCCGCTTAAAAAATACAGCTCGTCTGGGACATAGGCGATTTGTTTTTTTACGTTTGGATTATCCCAAACCGGCTGTCCATCTACGAGGACGCTGCCGCTGTCTGCCTGATAGACGCCGGCGAGAACACGAAGCAGCGTTGATTTTCCCGCGCCATTGGAACCGACCATGCCATAGATACAGCCGGAGTCAATGGAACAGGAGACATTTTCCAGTGCGGTAAAATTTTGGAAGTGCTTTGTAATGTTTTGAACTTCAATCATTTGGAGGTTTCTCCTTTCTTTTTTTCAAACGCCTGTGCAACACAGGCGGAGATTTCTGTCTCAGTGATACCAGCGAGAATCAGTTCGTCCAATAGTCTTAACAAATCCTGCAATTTTCGACGTTCTTCCTGCTGTAGTTTTTCACAGGCGTCCCGACAGACAAAATAGCCTTTTCCGGGGACTGCTTGAATCAACCCCCGACTGTCCAATTCGTTGTAGGCTTTCAAAATGGTGCGGGGATTGATCGAATGTGTGACAGAGAGATTTCGTACAGATGGGATTTGACTTTCCGGTGGTAAAGCACCAGTCAAAATAAAGCGTTCAGTTTGTGCGATAATTTGTGCATAGACTGGCGTGCGGGATAGTGGATCAATTTGAAACATGGCAAACCTCCTTTCGGGAAATTTGAAATAGAAGATGTAAATTTGCCTCTCTGTAATAGGTGTTGTACTAACGATACAACACAGTAAGCATAGCATATCCCCTTGCCATTGTCAAGGGGATAATGAAAAGTTTGTTTATCCTGCAAAAAAAAATCGAATTTTTTTGTAAAATTTGCCCTTACTTCACCTGCGTACCGCCCCACTCTACCACAGTAAAGCCTTCACGGGTAAAGGGTTCGATTTCCGGTTCTTCCACTTCTATCTGTTCCTCCAGTGCTTGAAATGCCATGAACACACGCAATACACTATCCGGTTCCGGCGTAATTTCCAGTTCAGCCGATTCCGTGTACGTCTCCTGTTGGAACGTGATGAGGTTGTACGGATTATCCTGCATCTGTGGCAGCCAGTAGACGATAAATTCGTTGTACTCCCTCGGTATCAGACCGATTTCTGCTAACGTCTCCTGTAAAAATTCCGCCGTATCTTCTCCCTTTATGACGAATCCCTCAGACATATCCCACTGGGAATCCGTTTCGCCCTCCCAGTATAAGTAGGAATATTCCATGCCGTCGGCGAGATTTGTCAACGTGCCGTCCGGCTGCGCCGTCACTACCCAGCCGTCGTCATACGCCGGATAGGTACAAGTCAGCTCTCCACGGAGATCGAGTTTCACAGTCACTTCTGTCGTTTCCTCTAGATATAAGTAGATGACGGGTTTGTATGCCATATAATCGGTAACAATATAAACATCCCTATACTCCGTTGTAGACGTCACTTCTTCCAGTTTATTTTCGCCTGTTGTTGTGGCAGTAGTTTTCATTGTGGTGGCAGTGGTCGTCATTGTCGTAGTTGTAGTAGTCGTGGTCGTCGTGGTTGTTGACGTAGTTGTCGTGGCTTTCGTTGTCGATACGAGTCGCCGACTGGACGAATCCTCCTCGTCACAGCCAGCGAGACTACACAGCATTACCGCCGTGACCAGTATGGCGAGTGGCTTTTGTGTTTTCATTTTTACCGCCCTTTCTTGTCGTTACGTATTTGCGTTGAGATACACTTCCAATGCTGCGAGGCTCCGCTCCGCATACGCCTGATACTTCTCCTGTTTCCCACGGATGCGCTCCGGCAATTCCGGCAGGATGCCCATATTTGCGCCCATTGGTTGAAAATCGCCGCCGGTATATCCACTAATATAATGTGCCAGTGCGCCCATCATGGTTTCCGCCGGCAATAGGAGTGATGGCTTGCCATGCAGCGTTCTCGCCAAATTTTTTCCAGCCAAAATGCCGCTTGCTGCCGATTCCATGTATCCCTCCACGCCAGTCATTTGTCCTGCAAAGTAGAGAACTGTTGTGCCACGCAGCCGATAGTCCGCATCTAACAGCCGTGGACTATCTAAAAATGAATTGCGATGCATGACGCCATAACGCTGGAATTCTGCCCGTTCCAGTCCTGGTATTAACGAGAAAACACGCTTTTGCTCTGGAAAGCGTAAGTTCGTCTGAAATCCCACCAGATTGTATAGCGTTCCCGCTTGATTTTCACGCCGCAGCTGTATCACTGCCCAAGGGTGATGACCTGTTTTCGGATCTGTCAGTCCCACCGGCTTGAGCGGGCCAAATCGCATCGTATCCTTTCCACGAGATGCCAATACCTCAATGGGTATACATCCCTCATAAACTCGAAATGCCGCTTTGTCACATTTGTGCAGCGGCGCACGTTCTGCTGTAATCAATGTCTCATAAAACGTCTCGTATTCCTCTTGATTCATCGGACAGTTGATATAGTCTGCATCTCCTCTGCCATAGCGTGCGGCAAAGAAGATTTTCTCTGGATTCAAGCTGTCGAACCGAACGACTGGAGCTGCCGCATCAAAAAAATTTAAGGGTTTGCCGCAGCGTTTTTCGATTTCTGCCGCCAGTATGCCAGCCGTCAGCGGCCCTGTTGCAACCACACATGGCGTATTCGGAATCGCAGTTGCTTCTGTTTCTGACAGTGTAATATTCGGATGATTGCGAATGGCTTTGGTGACAGCATCTGAAAACCGTTCTCTGTCTACCGCCAGTGCGTCTCCAGCCGGTACAGCGTATTGTTTTGCAATTGGTACTAATAGCGACCCCAGCCGTTCCATTTCCGCTTTCAGTAGACCAGCTGCCGAGTTTAACCGGCTTGCTTTTAGTGAATTGGAACAAACCAACTCTGCTAGTCCCGAGTAGTGATGTACAGGTGTATATTGCTGCGGTTTCATTTCGATGAGATTCACATGATGTCCCGCCTGTGCCAGCTGCCATGCTGCCTCGCATCCAGCCAAGCCACCGCCGATGACTGTCGCATCTGCCATCGTTTATGCACCTCCATTGCATGGACGTGAATAGCCACAGCCCTCTTTTTCACAGAGCAGCGTTCCCGACTTTTTACCCTTTTGGAAAAGCGTTGCGCCACACTGGGGACATTTTTCCTCTGTAGGAGCATTCCATGTGACGAAATCACAGTCTGGATAACCTTCGCATCCGTAGAACGTCCGTCCACGTTTGGACTTTTTTACCATGACTTTTTTACCGCATTTCGGGCAAATGCCGGATGTTTCTTGAACGATACGCTTTGTATTCGTACATTCTGGAAATCCAGAACAACCAAGAAACCGACCGTATTTTCCGATTTTGATGACCATGTTCTTGCCACATTTTTCGCAGACAATATCAGTTTCCTCGTCCGGTATTTTGACTCGTTTGCCCTCCATTTTTTCTTCGGCAGTTTCTAGTGTCCTAGAGAAATCTCCATAAAATTCTTCTAAGGTTTCCATCCAGCCTTTTTTTCCCTGTTCCACTTCGTCCAAGTTATTTTCCATTTGAGCCGTGAATTTGACATCGAGGATATTTTGAAAATGTTCCTTCATCAAGTCTGTCGTCACTTCTCCTAGTACAGTCGGCTTCAGTTGCTTTCCCTCTCGTTCTACATATTGGTGACTTGTAATTGTCGTAATGGTCGGCGCATAGGTACTCGGTCTGCCGATTCCGTTTTCCTCCAGTGCTTTAATGAGCGTTGCTTCGGTATAGCGTGGGGGTGCCTGTGTGAAGTGTTGATTTCCAGCGAGGGACTGTAATTTTATTTTTTGCCTCACCTTCATTTCCGGCAGGTTTTTATTTTCGCCTTTTTCGTTTTTGTCGTTGTCGTAGACGGCAGTAAATCCATCGAATTTTACGGACGAACCCGTTGCTTTGAAGAAACAGTGATCCGCTTCAATATCCACGGAAACGGTGTTCATTTCTGCATCTGCCATCTGGCTGGCGATAAAGCGTTCCCAGATGAGCTTATAGAGTTTATATTGATCCGGTGTCAGATTTTTCTTTGCCTGTTGTGGTGTCAGCTCCGGCAATGAGGGACGAATGGCTTCGTGGGCATCTTGTGCATTTTTCTTGGTCTTGTAGACACGCTTTTGCAGTGGTAAATAATTTGCACCAAAAGTATTCTCTATATACTGTGCTGCCGCAGCTTGTGCCTCATCAGAAATGCGCAGACTATCGGTACGCATATAGGTAATCAAACCCACTGCACCCATACCGTCGATTTCTATGCCTTCGTATAGTTCTTGTGCCACTTTCATGGTACGTTTCGATTGAAATCCCAGGCGATAGGAGGCGTCTTGTTGCAAGGTAGAAGTGATAAACGGTGGCGCAGGATGCCATTTTGACACACGTTTTTTGGTATTCTGTACGGTATAATTTGCGTTTTTCAGCCGTTCCAAAAGGACATCTGCGGCTTCTTTGTTCGGAATTTCCATTTTATCTACACGTTTGCCGTCTACCTTGATCAATTTTGCAGCAAATATTGCGCTCGATGGTGGCGCACTGCATTTTGCATCAATCGACCAATATTCCTGTGGTACAAATGCACGAATCTCGTTTTCCCGATCCACAATCAATCGTACCGCCACAGACTGTACTCTGCCTGCGGACAATCCCTGACGCACCTTTTTCCACAAAAATGGACTGAGTTTATAACCCACCAAGCGATCCAGAATGCGGCGTGCCTGTTGGGCGTTGACCAAATCCAGATCAATTTTATGCGGATGGCTCATGCCATTTTTGACGCCGTTTTTGGTGATTTCGTTGAATTCCACACGATTATTGCCGTTCATGTCCAGTTTTAAAAGCTGTGCTAAGTGCCAGGAGATTGCTTCTCCCTCTCGATCCGGGTCAGTTGCCAGATAAACAAAGTCCGACTTTTTCGCCTCTGTTTTTAGCTTTCTGATGACGTCGCCTTTGTCTTTCATATTGGTATATTGTGGCGTAAAGCCGTTTTCCACGTCTACGCCTAACTTTGATTTTGGCAAGTCTCTGACGTGACCCATGGAGGCAATGACTTCATAACCCTTGCCCAGATATTTTTGAATGGTTTTCGCCTTTGCCGGCGACTCTACGATTACTAATTTTGACATACGCTCTTTCCTTCTGATTTCTCACTTTGCAGTGAGATGATTTCTGATTGATTATGGCAGCTTAAATTGCTTTCCGGGGATTCGCTGCACTTTTCCGAAAATCTCCAGTTCCGTCAGCTCTGCCGTTAGTTCCTGTATGGTGGTGTCGGTTGCCTCTGCCAATTGATCCATGTGCATTACCTGATGCATTTGTAATAAAGATAAGATCTTTTTTTCGAGGCTGTCCGTTTGGGTCTGGTTATTCGCTGTAATATCCGATGCAGATTGACTTTCTGAATATGTATCGTGTTTAGGTGTCGTTTCTCGTGATTCGATTGTGGGAGATTCCTGTGATGACGGGTTTGCATGAAATTTTGAATTTTCCTCTTTTTCGGCGGCTTGCAGCAGTGCATCTAGGTCGATCAAGTCTGCAACATCTGGGTTATAGTAGGAATAAACCACATCCTGACTGTCGAACACCGGTATTGCACCGTCACGAAGATATTTTATCACACCGGCATAGCGTTTGTCAAATATATCTGCTGGTGGAATGCAAAAAACTTCTCTGCCTTGTTCCATCGCCCGTTCCGCAGTAATTAGTGCGCCGCTTCGTTCCAGTGCCTAAACGACGAGTGTTCCAGCCGAAAGACCGGATAAAATCCGATTGCGTGCAGGAAAATTTGATGGATGTGGCGATGTTCCCGGAGAAAACTCCGAGAGAATCAGACCATTATCGGCAATTTTGTCTTTCAGCGTGTGGTGTGCCGGCGGATACGCCACATCTAATCCGCATCCCATCAACGCAATGCTTGGCTTGTCATGTGCCAAAGCACACAGATTGGCAGTAATATCGATTCCTACGGCAAATCCGGTGGCCAGAATAAAGTGAAACTGTACCAGCTGATTACAAATATGTTTTTCCACACGCAGGCTGTAATCTGTAGGGTTATGTGTACCTACGACAGTCAGAAGCAAGTGGCTTTCCAGCAGTGAAATATCTCCTCGATAATACAAAATGATTGGCGCATTGGTTATCATGCGCAAATTTCTCGGATAGATACTGTCATAATAGGTGAGTATTGAAATGCCCAGCTTGTCACAGCGTTCCATCAGTTCATCTATGTGATTGTCTGTGACCTGTCGAATGCGGCGCAGATGTCGTTCTGTCAGTCGGATTTTCTTTTGTTGTTCCGGATCACACAGATTTTGTCGTGCATTTGTCGGCGAACCGGTATGTTTGACGACCTCCCAGATACGGGGACTGCCTGCACCGAACACCATTTGCAGCCATAGTAGATCGTGTATCGTTTCAATTCGATTCTCCATGAGATGTTACTCCATTCTTTAATTCCCATAAGATAATGCCGGCTGCCATTGCCGCATTCAGCGATTCAATATTGCCGTGCATGGGAATTGTAATTTGTCGATCGCAGCGTTGTGCTGTTTTCGGTGGAAGACCATTTCCCTCGTTGCCAATGAGAATGGCAGTGCCTTGTGTAAAGCTGCACTGACCTACAGGTTCTGCTGTAGGGTTTATTACCGCTGCACAGGTAGTGATGTTTTCTCGATGGCAGGCATCAAAAACGGACTCGATTTCATCAACCTGACAAACTGGAATACGAAACAGCGACCCCATTGTTGCACGCACCACCTTGGGATTATAAATATCGCAGCAGGCGCAGTACACGACGCCGTCGATTCCCATGGCGTCTGCGGTTCGAAGAATCATGCCGGCATTGCCGGGATCTTGTATTTGATATAAAATCGCATAGAGTCCTTTCTTCTTGAAAAAGGCGTTGATAGACAAAGATTTCGGCTTTTCGCAGATGGCATAGACACCTTGAGAGTGTTCTGTTTGTGAAAGCATCGTCGCTAGTTTCTCAGACAGCAGTGTGCAGGGTATGGCACAGGGCGGACGTTGCTGTTCCCATTTGGAAAAGCCATCCTCCGTACAGAATAGCTGATATATTTTTGCACCATTTTTTGCAGCGTCTAACACCAGTCGAAGTCCTTCTAATACAAATAAACCAGTTAATTTCCGTTCCTTTTTTGAAGCAGCGAGTTTGCGATAGTGTTTGATTTGTGCATTTTCTGGCGAAGTAATGATTTGCAATGTTCCATTTCCTCCCGAGTGACCTCTGGATATAACAAAACACGCTCTTTTTTCATCATAGAGCGTGTTCCTTGAGTTATTCTAAGGCATACGCTTTAAAGTGCAGCCTTTGCCTGTTCTACAATTGCTGTAAAGCCAGCAGCGTCATGAATTGCAATTTCAGATAACATTTTACGGTTCAACGTAATGCCAGCCTTTTTGCAGCCGTTCATGAACTGTGAATAATTAATACCGTTTAGCTTACAAGCAGCGGAAATACGGGTAATCCAAATACGGCGGAATCCCCGTTTCTTTTGCTTTCTGCCAATGTATGCGTAATTGCCGGACTTCATGACTGCCTGTTTTGCCATCTTGAAGTGCTTCGACTTACTGCCCCAATAGCCCTTTGCCAGCTTCAGGGTCTTATTTCTTCTCTTTCGAGTCATCATTGCACCTTTTACACGTGCCATAATATTCTACCTCCGTTGCTCTGTGTTTTCGTTTTTGGATTACTGCTTATAGATACGGCAGTAGCTTTTTCAGTGCTGTTGCATTTGTGGTGTCTGCAATGCCAGCAGTACGAGCAATTCTCTTCCGCTTCGTATCTTTTTGTGTCAATCTGTGACGCTTATTTATCTTTTGATATTTCAGTTTTCCGGAAGCTGTCTTCTGAAACCGTTTTTTTGCACCGGAATGTGTCTTTACCTTATTTTTTGCCATTAGATTTTCCTCCTGCTTGTTTTGCTGTTTTTGGTGAAATGAACATGACCATACTGCGGCGTTCCATTTTTGCAGGCTTGTCAACAATGCCGACTTCTGCACACGCTTCTTTGAAACGCTTCAGCAGTTCTTCGCCGATCTGAGGATGTGCAATGGCACGCTTACGGAACCATACGGATACCTTTAGCTTATCGCCGCCCTGCAAAAATTTTTTCGCTTGGTTCACTTTGGTTTCGAAGTCATGGGTATCAATTGCAGAAAACATTCGAATTTCCTTGATGGAAACAACCTTTTGATTTCTGCGGGCTTCTTTTTCCCGCTTTTGCTGTTCAAAGCAGTATTTTCCGTAATCCATAATCCGGCACACCGGCGGTTTTGCCTGTGGTGCAATTTTCACCAGATCCAGATCTTTTTCATAAGCGAGCTTTTGTGCATCTCTTGCAGACATGGTTCCGAGTTTTTGTCCGTCCTGATCAATTACCAGAATCTCACGTTCTCGGATCTCTTCGTTAATCTGCAGTTCCTGTTTGCTGATAAGCCAGCACCTCCAAACATTATATTTCAAACAAATCGTGCATAAAAAATGCTCACATCATGTGAGCAGCCCTAAATTTCAGACACAATACAGTAAAACCAATTTTGTTTCTACAGCATTGTGTTAAAATTTGATATCGACCATTTCGACTAAATATAAAGCGTCAAACGGTGAGAACGGAATGCTCTTCTTTATTTTGTTTACTTTATTATAGCACAACGAAAATGTCTTGTCAAGCACTTTTCAAAAATTTATTTCTTGTTCATATTTTAGTGCGATTGACAATATTTCCAACAGGCTGACTTTGGGGAATTGTTGTTATTCCTGTAATCTGACAGCTGTAGGTACTTTTCGTCCGGTGAGTATCCAAAGCAGTCCCAGATATACTATGCCGCCGATCATGCCCACAAAGCCCAGCGAGAGCCATAAGTTCCACTGTACTGTAGTGTCACGCAGCACCCACACGACTGCTGTGCTGCCCGTTGCTGCGAGTGCCGGCTGCCATATTTTTCGGAAGAGTTTTAAAGGTTGCCCCACGGCTTTTTTCAAATTTCCGTTAATTAAGAGTAGTATAATCAGATAATATCCACTTGTTGCGATTCCGGCACCGCTGACACAAAACGCCGGCTGTGGAATGAGTATCAAATTGCCTGCCAGCTTGACAGCGACGCCTATGAGCATACACTCGACGGGAACAATTGCTTTTCCAATGCCTTGTAAAATACTGCACAAGGGGAATACAAGACACAAACACACCATACCTGGCAAAAGAGATTGGAGGCTTTGCGTCGCAAGGAACGCCTCTTCCGGTCGCTCTCTATAGAGAACCTCCATCACTGGAACAGCTAGTACGCCGAGCCAACCGGCAGCTGGGAAAGCCATACCTGCTACAGTGGCGACGACCTTTTGTGATTGCACTGCGATTCCGTTTTTATCCGACTTTGTCCAAAGTGCAGCAGCACTAGGCAGCGCACTTTTTCCAAGCATATTGGTTACAGACGGCACTAAGTTAAAAACTGTCACCGCCATTCTCGTAAAAGAGCCGTAGACAAATGCAGGGAAATCGGTGCTTTTTGCAAGTGCACCAAAGCGTTCGATCAGCTTATCGGGATAGAGCAGCTGTGCTTTTCCGAGACAGCGCATCATGGTAACTAGATCGAGAAACGATGTCAAGTTTGTCACCAGCGATCCCAATGCCACAGGAATCATCACATAAAGCAGTCTCCGAAAAATTACTTTCACAGATGCTACGGTCATTTTTGGGTCAGATTTCGGCATTTTTTGTCTTATGAAGACGCTGCGTACGCCGAAATAGAGCCAGCCCGCCAGCGTAGACACCGTTACGCCTAAGACAGCTCCTGCCGCTGCTAGTGCCGTCAGTGGCACGTCAGCCGTGACATATCGGCAGAGAATATCTGCGTGTTGAAGTGTCCATTGGCAAAAATATAGTCCCAATCCCAGCTTTACCAGAGCCTCTATTGCCTGAGACACGGCAGTTGGCGTCATGTTTTGCAGCCCTTCCCAATAGCCACGTTCTACCGCTGTTAAACAGCCAAACAGAGCTGCCGGTGCAATTGCTAGCACAGAGAATACCGCATAGGGCTGCGCTGCAATTTGCACGGAAAAAGGTTTCGCCAGTACGAATATGATAACGCTCAGAATAACACCCAGGATCCCACAAGAAATTTCCCCAATGCGGTGAATTCTCTTTACCTCTGCAAAATTTCCCATAGCTGCACTGCGTGCAACTGCTTGTGAGATGGATGCCGACAGACCTGTGACGGATAGTGCATAAATGGGCAGCAGCAACCCATAAGCACTACTAAAATATCCCATGCCAGTTCCGCCGAGTATGTTTGTTAAGGGGATTTTAAAAAATGCACCAAACACTTTTGTTATCACAGCGGAAATCGGCAAAATTGCCGAGTCTTTCCAAAAGGATTTACTTTTTTCTAACATACGAAGCTCCTAAAAATAAAATTTCTCTAAAAAAATGGCCTTCTTTCAAAAATTTATGTTGCCGAATCAGAAAATATGTGTTATAATATAGGGTATAGGGACTGGAGCTAGCGTTTTGCTGCACGCTCTGGTCACGAATTACACCCAAGGAGTTTTGACTATGCAATATACATTTTCAGAAAATGTCCAATCGCTGCAGCCATCAGCGATTCGTGAAATATTGAAATTTACTGGAATGCCTGATGTGATTTCTTTTGCTGCCGGTAATCCGGCACCGGAAGCATTTCCAACGGAGTTTATCGAAAAAATTTCTGCGGAGATTTTACGAGAAGATCCAGTTTTGGCATTGCAATATAGTATTACAGAGGGCTATCCGAAGCTGCGAGAGCTTTTGAAACAGCGGATGGCAGCACAGCACTGTTTTGATCCGAATCGTGACGATTTGATTATCACTTCCGGTGCGCAGCAGGCGAACGAGCTGGCGTGTAAGGTACTGCTCAATAAGGGTGACACGCTGTTTTGCGAGTCTCCGAGTTTTATTGGATCGCTGAATGCGTTCCGCTCTTATGGCGTGGACTTGCAGGGAATTCCGATGGAACAGGACGGCATGGATATGGATGCACTGGAGGATGCCATTCAAAAGAGTGCGAGTCCGAAAGTGATCTATGTGATTCCGAATTTTCAGAATCCTACCGGGCGGGTTATGTCCCTTAAGAAGCGAAAAAAATTGTATGAACTGGCGTGTCGTTATGATTTGGTTATTATCGAGGACAATCCCTATGGCGATTTACGTTTTTCTGGCGATCCGATCCCATCGATAAAAAGCCTTGATGCGGAGGGCAGAGTATCTTATTCCGGAAGTTTTTCAAAGATATTGGCACCTGGCTTGCGTGTGGGTTATGTCAGTGCAGTACCGGAGCTGATTTCGAAAATTACTGTTTGCAAACAGGTTTCCGACGTCCATTCCAATATCTGGGCGCAGCTTATCTGCACAGCCTTTTTGGAACAGATGGACATGGACAGCTATTTGGAAGGACTGCATAATGTCTACCGTCGGAAGTGTAATTTAATGGCAGATGGCATTCGGGAATATTTCTCTCCGAAAATCCAGTGGGAAATGCCGGAAGGCGGTTTGTTTCTTTGGTGTACGCTGCCGGACGAATGGGATATGCCGAAGTTTTGCACACAGGCGGAGGAGCAGTATAAAATTGCAGTAGTACCGGGGAATGCGTTCTTGGTGGATGAATCTGCGGAGAGTCATTCTATTCGTCTTAATTATTCTACACCTACCGATGCGCAAATCACAAAGGGTATAAAGATCTTAGGAAAAATGACGACTAGTGTTTAGAAATCGAGCTTCTAATCTTTGAATCTCTGAGCAGAAAAGAAAACAATTTTAGTAGAGAAAAATTAGAAATGTAAAATTTGTTGAAAGGAAGTTTTTTACTTATGGCACAGACACAGAAGAAAAAGACACCGCAGAATCACTACTTGGTGACAGAGTCTTATTTGATGACAAGAGGTGCAGCATTGCACTTTCCGTCGAAACAATTTCAAAATCTCATATCCATGAATGATACGGTTTATGGTCTCGTTGTGGATATGCCGGTCAATCCGCAGACGCTGATTACACTGGTGATATATATCAATGGTGCGGCAAATTTGTATTTCAATAACGGCGGTTCCTACACTGGCGCATCGCAGCGTTATTCTACCGTGGTTCAGCTTGGCCGAGGACTCGTGGCACAGTCCAATCGAATCTTAGGAGAGGCAACACGTACGAAGAAGCTGGATCTTCCCATCGGACGGGAACATCACATTTTCCTGTTGACTAAAAACGGCACGTATCGCAAAGCATTTTTGCCCACGGAGCTAAAAGATGAAAGCAGTGATTTGCAGTCTGTTTTTGCGCTTTACCAGCGTTTGATGCAAGAGCTGAATGCAGCGCAAATGAAGGATCGTGCAAAAGCGAGAACCCAAAAATAAACGGAGGGGAAGTTCCAAAATGGCAGAACAAACAGAGAAAAAACTCATTTTCAGTGGAATCCAGCCAACCGGCGTGTTTACGCTGGGAAATTATATCGGCGCAATCCGAAACTGGGGACCGCTGCAAGACGAATATCGTTGTGTTTACAGTGTTGTAGATATGCACGCTATCACAGTTCGGCAGGATTCGGTGAAGCTGCGGCAGAATACGCTGCAGGCATACGCATTGCTAATGGCGTGCGGCATTGATTTAGAAAAGTCGCTGCTGTTTATCCAGAGCCATGTGCATACCCATGCGGAGCTTAGCTGGATTTTAAGCTGCAACACGCAATTTGGAGAACTGTCACGTATGACGCAGTTTAAGGACAAAAGTCAGCGGCATCCGGACGATGTGAATGCAGGATTGTTCACCTATCCGGTGTTGATGGCGGCAGATATTCTGGCGTATAACACTGATCTTGTGCCGGTGGGCGTTGACCAAAAGCAGCACTTGGAGCTTGCACGGGATATTGCACAGCGTTTTAACCAAAGATATGGTGATTTCTTTACGATGCCTGAACCATATATTCCACTGGTTGGCGCAAAAGTGATGTCGCTGCAAGATCCCACGAAAAAGATGTCCAAATCAGACACGAATCCCAATGCTTGTATTCTGATTTTGGACGATAAGGATACGATCATTCGTAAGTGCAAACGTGCAGTGACGGATAGCGACACTGTCGTTCGTTATGCAGAGGGGAAAGACGGCATCAATAATTTGATGACCATTTATTCCAGCGTGACGGGAAAAGACTTTGACGCCATTGAACGGGAATTTGATGGGCAAGGTTATGGTACTTTTAAAATGGCAGTGGGCGAGGCAGTTGCGGATCATCTGCGACCAATGCAGGAAACTTATGCGAAGCTGATTGGAGATAGGAAGTATCTGAATGAATGTTATACCCAGTCGGATGCAAAGGCACTGGCGTATTCCTCGAAAATTGTACAAAAGGTGTATCATAAAATCGGTTTTGTGGACGCAAGATAATGAAAACACAGGGCGGAAAACAGGAGTGATGTAGCATATGATTCCATACGAAAAAAAAGAACGGTATCATATCGAGGATTTGATTGAAATTGTGCGGCTTTTGCGCAGTCCGGAGGGATGTCCCTGGGATAAAGTACAAACGCACGAATCCATTCGCAGTGAGTTTATTGAAGAAACTTATGAGGTTATCGAAGCCATCGATCGAAAAGAACCGCCGCTATTGCAGGAGGAATTGGGCGATGTGCTGCTTCAGGTGGTTTTTCATACTCAAATCGAACAGGAACAGGGTCATTTTACCTTTGACGACGTCTGCACCGAAATCTGTGAAAAGATGGTGGAACGGCATCCGCACGTATTTGATACTGTACAGGCAGATACGACAGAACAGGTGTTGAAAAATTGGGATACCATTAAAGAACAATCGAAACACCAGACGACCCGTACGCAAACGCTGGAAGCTGTGGCGAAAACCTTGCCGGCACTGATGCGGTCACAGAAGGTGTATAAGCGTGCCGCAAAAGCGGAGCTTGATATTTTGGAACGTTCTGCGCTATTGTCACAAATGCAGGAGGCGATTGCGGTGTTGTGCCAAGCCGATCCGCAGGAGCATACAGAGGAAATCGCACATACTGTGGGTACCTTACTCTTTTGCTGTACTGGAATCGCACAGCAAGATGGTTTCTCCGCAGAACAGATACTGGTCGATACCACGAAACAGTTTATCACACGCTTTGCAAAAGCAGAGGAGAAAAGTTTAAAAACCGACAGCGATATGAACGAAGTGTGGGAGGAGATGTAATTCAGAATGCGACTGGATAAATATTTGAAAATTTCACGGCTAATCAAGCGTCGTACTGTTGCGAACGAAGCTTGCGATGCTGGAAAAGTACTTGTGAATGAAAAAGAAGCCCGTGCATCTTATGCAGTAAAGCCGGGTGATATTATACAGATCCAAATGGGTCAAAAGGAAATCAAGGTGCGTGTGGAGCAAACACCAGAATATGTCAAAAAAGAGGATACAGCAGGGCTATATACGGTATTATCTTGAGAAAAATGCCTAAATTTGTTTGTTTGTGTTTGTTTGATCTTATACATTTGATGTATTGACAAAAGCCAACGAAATGTGATATAATAATTTTACGCAAAACTGTGTGAGGGAGCCGGTTTTGGGTATTGCAATTGAAACGATACCAAAGATCCATTAAAAAATGCGTGTCAGGATCGGCTGATACGATGACAGCATGAAATACAGGACAATTTTAGAGAATATGTCACCGTGCGGTGCGTTTCTCAGATGGAATGGTTCTGAGATTTCTTTGTAGGAGGTCGAGGACTTTTATGGAAAATTTAGGATACTTATTAGACGAGAAGGAAATTACTCCTGTAGATGTGCAGCAGAGATATGACAGTCGTACATATTACAGAGAACGAAAAAGGGCGAAAAATGAAAATAGATATGGGTATCGGATTGCAAAACGTTCTTTCGATATTGTTGGTTCTATTGCTGCAATCGTGATTTCGGCGATTCCTATGCTGATTATCGCACTGCTTATCTTTCTGCAAGATGGGCACAATCCGATTTTCAAGCAAACTCGTGTGACGAAAGACGGCAGATTTTTTACGATGTACAAGTTCCGCACGATGCACGTCAATGCTGAGGCAATGCTTGATGAATTATGCAGCCAGAATGAAGCGGACGGTCCTGTATTCAAAATGAAAAATGACCCTCGTGTGATGAAAATCGGTCGCTTTTTGCGGCGAGCGAGTTTGGACGAAATTCCACAGTTTTTCAACGTGCTGAATGGGACAATGAGCTTCGTAGGACCTCGACCGCCACTCCCTCAAGAGATGGAATCTTATACACCATACCAATTACATCGACTGGATGTAAAAGGCGGGATCACCTGTTATTGGCAGTGTTCCGGCAGAAGCAATATCATGTTTGATACGTGGGTGGAGTTGGATCTGAAGTACATAAGAGAATGTTCCGCATGGGTTGATTTCAAAATTTTATTGCGCACGGTAGTGGCTATTTTGAAAAGAGACGGTGCAGAATAATCCTTTAGGCGTTTTTAGTCCGTGTGTTGACATCGATTGTCATCACCTTGATTTCTAATATCTGCTGTCGGTTTTTTTCGACAGTAGTTTTTTTATTTTTAAAAACGAAAATTTTTCTCTTGACGATTTTTATGAAATATGCTATAATAAAAATGGTAAATTAGAAAATTTTTTGATAACGGAAAAAAGGGGGATTCGTTTGATAAAAACATCGTTTTATAGAAAAATCTGTGTCATGTTTGCTATGGTGCTGCTTTCTTTCTTTGCCTTTCCATGTATGCAGTGGAATGTCCATGCGGATGATAACGATGACAGAATGCTTTACAACAATTATATTTATTACACAATCAACTCCTCCAACGAAGTTGTGATTCAAGATGTCCGTACCTCGATTACAGAAGCAGAAATCCCAGCGGAAATTGATGGCTATTCCGTGACGGAAATCGGCAACTATGCGTTTAAGGACTGTACACGTCTTACGAGCGTCACAATTCCGGACAGCGTTGTAAAAATCGGTGCTTATGCGTTTAAGGATTGTACAGCACTTACTGATTTGACGATTCCGAACAGCGTTACAGAAATTGGCTGGGGGATTGTAGAGGGAACACCGTGGCTGGCGTATCAGACAGATGATTTCGTTGTCGCCGGTGATGGAATTCTCTTGGCGTACCGTGGCGCAGACAGCGACGTAGCTGTGTCGAACACCGTTCGATGTATCAGTGGCTATGCGTTTTCTGGATGTGAAACGGTCTGTTTCGTGTCTTTTTCGGAAAATCTCACGGTGATTGACGCTTTTGCGTTTGACCAGTGTACAAATTTGGAAACGATCACGTTTTCGGAGCATTTAACTAAAATTGGAGAGTATGCGTTCCATTGGTGTACTTCTTTGAAAAAAGTGGATTTGCCCGACAGCGTTGTCACGTTAGGCGATCATGCGTTTAGCTATTGCAAGGCATTGACACGTGTAAAGCTGTCCGCTTATATGACGACGATTGAGAATATGACGTTTAGCTGCTGTGTTTCTTTGACAGAGGTGACAATTCCAGAGTCAGTCACTGCGATTGGGAACTATGCGTTTCAAAATTGTATCGCATTGGAATCGATTACTTTATCGCAGGGTCTCACGGTTATTAACGTTGGGATATTTGATGGGTGTACGAGCCTGACGCAGATTACGATTTTGAATCCGGAGTGCATTATTGCAGATGATAGTACAACATTATCTGAACAAGCGGATATTTATGGCATGGTCGTTTCAACTGCGAATACTTATGCGATAAAATATGCGCATAAGTTTACTGCACTCGATTGGATGCGTGGGGATTATGACGGAGACGGCATTTTAACGGTGCAGGACGCTTATCAGATCCTTGTGGTGTTTGCAAGCGATTCCGCAGGTGTGCCACAGACATTAACCGATACCGAAATCTATGCCGCAGACTATAATGACGATGGATGTATTAATACACAGGATGCATATGCAGTAATGGTGGCGTTCGCACAGAGTGCTGACGGATGTTAGGGGAAATTTTGTAAGGTTATTTTCGGCGTTCTTATGAGAGAAAAAGATAAAACATAAGACGCCACAGCGAAAGGATAATGGATTATGCAATGAAAAAGATGGAGAAAATGGATTGCAGGAATGATTGCGGTTGTTTTTGCAATATCCGAGTGCGTAGCATCACAAAGCATGATTTTTGTGGATGATACGGCGGATGAAACTTTGGAATGCGGTGGATTCTACTGTACGACGACGAGTGAGGGAGACTTGATCGTCACTGGTTTGGCAGAAGACACCACTTTTGTCGTGATTCCAGAGGAAATAGACGGCTGTTCGATAGTAGAAATTGCAGATAATGCATTTGCGGAAAACACGACGATAGAGTTGGTAGACATCGCCGAAAGTGTCACGATCATTGGAGATTGTGCATTCTCAAATTGTACATCGCTAACGACGGTTACTGGAGCAGAGGGCGTACAAGAAGTAGGAAGTTCGATTCTATCTGGTACAGCATGGCTGGAAGAATGTACTGGAGATGTTGCAGTATTATCCGATCGGCTTGTTGTACAACTCTTGGCAACAGATGCAGATACGCTGACGCTGCCGGAGACGGCGGAGGTGTTGTCTGATGCGCTGTTCTATGCGGATACAGCTTTGACAGAACTTACGCTTCCGGATTCTGTAGTGCGGATTGGAAACCAGTGTTTTTATGGTTGTACTTCCTTGCAGTATGTGATACTTTCATCGGACTTGGAATATATTGAGAAATCGGCGCTTGAAAATTGTACCGGGCTTCACGGGATTCAGCTGCCAGATAGTTTGATAGAAATGGGGAAGGCAGCGTTTTCTGGCTGTACTTCTTTGACGACACTCTTGACCGGCAATGGCTTGACAACGATTCCGGCTTATGCGTTTTATGAATGTAAGGCATTGCAGCAAGTGTCGCTTGGCGAAAGTATCACAAAAATTGGCAGCTATGCGTTCAATAGCTGTATGAGTCTATATACGTTGGTACTGTCGGAGGGATTGCAGGAAATTGGCGATTATGCATTTGCTTCTTGCATTAGCTTAAATAGCCTGACGCTGCCGGAAAGTCTCACTTCTGTGGGAAAAGATGCTTTTTGGCAGACGGGATATATTTTATCACAGACAGATGATTTTGTCATATGCAGCAGTGTTTTGCTTCTCTATCAGGGAACAGAATCGGATATTACGATACCAGAAGAAGTACGGCTTTTGGCAAATAGCTTTTTATCAAATGCCGATACGGTACAGACTGTGACACTGTCAGACGGAATGACTTCTATTGCATCCAATGCATTTTCCGGCTGTGTTTCCCTTGAAAAAGTGATTTTGTCAAATACAATTAAAAGTATTGGTAATTATGCATTTCAAGACTGTGTTTTTTTGACAGAGGTTGTCTTTTCAGAAAATCTAGAAACCATTGGCATTGGTGCTTTTTGGGATTGCGAAAGCTTGGAAACCGTCGTTTTGCCGGAATCATTGATGGAAATTGGTGATAAGGCATTCTGGAATTGCATCGCTTTAACATTTGTGACGGTGGAAAGCATGGATTGCAGCTATCCTGATTCTTCTGACGTCTATCCCGCAGAGACGATATTGTCCGGTTACAGTAACTCTACCATGGAAATCTATGCAGAGATTTATGGATTTTATTTCTTATGTCTCCTTGAAGCGTATGTAACGACAGAAAGCGATGATTCCATTGATGGTACAGATGACACAGACGATTCTGGATATGTGACGACCACGACAATAGAGACGACGGTAGAGGCATCGGAAATATTCACAACAACTGTAACAACAACCAGTGAAGATTCGACAGAATCAGAAGAAGCGACGAATACGGATACAACGAGTGCTTTCGTGACATTGCCCTCATATATCACGCTTGCAACAACAACGGAAACGACAGAGGATAATGCTTCAGGCGGCGTGTCCACAGCGACTACAGTAACGACCACAACTGGAGCAACAACTATGTCGGCGACAACCACAGCTTCAACAGAAGCGGCTGCTACGACGGGAACTGTGCCAGCAGGAACGACAACTACCCCTGCGACGAGTACGACACCATCTATAAGCACAACAGAGGGTACGACGACTACGCCAACGGAAACCATGTCGACAACGGAAAATGCACAGGATGATAATTGGATTCTAGGGGATGTAGACGGAGACGGCAGTATTACGATACAGGATGCCTATTTGGTTATGGTTGCTTATTCTAAGGAGTGCGCAGGCGTTTCGGTGGATTTAATACAGCAGGAGCAGTATTATATGGATGCAGATGCAGATGGCACGATTACATTGCAGGATGCCTATCAAATTCAAGTTTGGTTTTCTGACCTGGCTGCAGGTTTGACAAATGAGACGGAGAGCGAAAATGCTATCGCATAATTGAGAAAGGAAGCGTATCAGCACGTATGGCAGAAAAATGCATTTCAATTCAGGATAGCACGCAGTTTCAGTCGGTTTGCGGCAGCTTTGATGAAAATCTAAAGTTGTTGGAACAACGCTATCATACCTCGATTATCTGTCGCAGTGACACGATTCGGATTCAAGGCAGTGACGCAGAGACAGAATTGGCAGCAAGCGTCATGACGTCGATTTTGCGAATGGCTGCAAAAGGAGAGCCGGTGACCAAACAAGCCGTACTCTATGCTGCGGACATGGTAGATAATGGTTCCGGTCAGCAGCTGTCGGAGATGGAGGACGATCGTATGGTTTGCCTAACGGCTTCCGGAAAGATGGTGAAAGCGAGGACGCTGGGTCAGCAGAAGTATGTGCAGGCGATCGAAAAAAATACTGTTGTCTTCGGAATCGGACCTGCCGGTACGGGGAAGACCTATCTGGCGGTGGTGATGGCAGTGCGTGCCTTTCGGCGCAAGGAGGTCAATCGGATTATCCTCACTCGCCCTGCGGTAGAAGCAGGCGAAAGTCTTGGCTTTTTGCCGGGAGATTTGCAGGATAAGGTGAATCCTTACCTGCGACCGCTGTACGACGGCTTGTTTGAAATGTTGGGTGCAGAGGTGTTTCAATGGCACCTAGAGCGAGGCTCGATTGAGGTTGCACCCTTGGCGTATATGCGTGGACGCACATTGGATAATGCATTCATTATTCTGGATGAGGCACAGAATACCACAAGAGAGCAGATGAAGATGTTCTTAACCCGACTGGGGGAAAGGAGTCGTATGGTCATCACGGGCGATACGACACAAATTGATTTGCCGGACAAGCAAAAGAGTGGATTGGTACAGGCGGCGAAAATCTTACGGGATGTAGAAAATATCGCTGTTTGTCAATTTCAAAATTGTGATGTGGTACGCCATAAATTGGTACAGGATATTATCAAAGCCTATGAAAAATCGGATGCCAATTATAAGCATCTTAAGAATAGCCCCATAAATTCCCATAATATATAATATAAAATAGGAGGAGATCCATAATTATGTCCAAGATTAAAGTCATGATAAAAAACAATCAAAATGTCGTTCGTGTTCCGGTAGGCATCCGGCTGTTGATTCGCCGTTGTTGTCAAGCGGTTTTGGTGTCAGAAGGCTTTCATCAAGACGCTGAGGTCAGTGTTTCTTTCGTCAGCAATGCAGAGATTCAAAAGTTGAACCGTAGTTATCGCCAAAAGGATGCACCAACGGACGTGCTGTCGTTTCCGCTGGGACAAGATGGACATTATGACGTCAATAAAGAAACTGGAGCAGCACTTCTGGGAGATGTCGTGATTTCACTAGAAATGGCAATGCATCAGGCACACGTCTATGGGCATTCGTTGGAACGGGAAGTAGGATTTTTGACAGTACATTCCATGCTGCATCTGTTTGGTTATGACCACGAGACGAGTCCACTGGAGAAGCAAAAAATGCGTGAAAAAGAAGAAACTGTGCTGAACGAATTGGGCATCTCAAAGGAAACAACCTTTACGCAGCCAGAGGGAGAAGGCATATGACAAAATCTGTCTTTGTGACGTTGGCGGGACATACCAATGCTGGGAAATCGACACTGCTCAATGCTATAATCGGCGAAAAAATCGCCTCGATCAGCGCAAAGCCGCAGACCACACGAACTCGCATTACTGGAATCAAAACTGTTGGAGAAACTCAGATGGTGTTTATCGATACGCCTGGATTGCATAAACCGACTACAAAACTGAGTCATCAAATGCTGAAGGTAGTACAAAATGTGGTGGCGGATATGGATGCTGTGCTATTTGTACAAGATTGCACGAGACCACTTTCGGGACAGGAAGAACAGCTGCTCTGCTCTCTCAAGCAAGCGAAAACGCCTGTGATTTTGGTACTGAATAAAATTGATTTATGTAAGGATAAATCGCAGCTGATGGGTACAATCGCAAAGCTGAATCTGGCGTATGATTTTTCTGCCACAATTCCCATTAGTGCCATGGAACAGGACGGTATCGATCGGGTGGAACAGGAGGTGCTTCACTTGGCGACCCCTGCTCCACATTATTTTTCTGACGACAAATTCACGGATCAGCCGGAGCGAGTACTGGCTGCGGAGATGATACGGGAAAAAATCTTGAACCTGCTCCGTGACGAAGTCCCACACGGAATTGCGGTATCTATTGAGCAGATGAAAGAGCGTGAAGACAAAGATATTTTAGACATCGATGCGACAATCTATTGTGAGCGAGAGTCACATAAGGGGATTCTCATTGGAAAAAATGGCGGAATGTTAAAAAAAATCTCTACACAGGCTCGAAAAGATTTGGAGCATTTTTTCTATATTCAGGTTAATCTGCACTGTTGGGTAAAGGTTAAGGAGGATTGGCGTAATCGAGAGGGCTTGATTCGGAACTTTGGATTGGAAGAAAAGTAGGAAAATCGCCTAAAAGGGAGATTGCATTTATTTCCAGCCATAATTTCAGCACCTGTCCATATCCTAATTTCGTAATCTTCAAACGAGGAGGAATCGAAATGGATGCATGGGATATTTTTTGTATGACAGGACACGTAGATGATTATCTGCATTATCGGCAGACGACTGGACTTGCAATACAAAGTGAGTCACATAGAAAGGGGAATCCATCTGGTGGAGACGGATCAAGGACTGATTCTGGTACAGCGGAGCAGCGGCGAAAAGGGAAGATTTATCGATATTCTGACGGCACATAACACCTTACGGGAGGTCTATGTGCGAGGCTCTCAAAAGGTGACGAGTGCCAACTTGACGGTGCAGCAGTTTTCCTACGCCACCTTTAGTATCGCATCCCGAAAGGAACGTTATTATCTCGATTCAGTACAGCCGATTCATATTTTTTATCATCTGCGGGATTCGCTGTCTCGATTGAGTTTAGCGTCTTATTTCAGTGAATTGGTGCGATTTTCGGTGCAGGAGTTTCATGTGCCAAAAGAAAATTGTCAAGTTTTTCGACTGATGCTGAATACACTGCATTATTTGGAGGAAGGAACACGACCGAAAAACCTGTTAAAGCCGATATTTGAACTGCGATTGATGACGGAGCTTGGTATGATGCCGGATTTACTCATATGCCGGCGTTGCAGCACTTATTTGCCGGAGTCGCTTTATTTTTCCCCGAGAAGCGGTTATTTTCACTGTGCGGCTTGTCAGGCGGCTGATCCGCTGCCATCGCCGATTTTACTCCAGCGATCAGGACTGCAGGCGATGCGGCATATTGTTTTTGCCGATTTTCATCGGCTTTTTTCATGGAATCTGGGCGAAAAAAATTTAGCGGCAGTGGGACGCTGTACAGAAGCGTTTGTACGCTATCATTTGGACTTACAGATTCCAGCACTGGATTTTTATCACCAAATCGCAGCGGAAAGAACTGCACAAGAGCAGCGAGGAGAAGCGCAACATGAATCAATATGAACAGATATTAGAGTTTCATAAGATTTTGGATATGCTGTCTAATTTGGCAGCCAATGAAATGACCAGAGAAAAAATCAAAGCTATTGAACCGACTTCCGATTTGGTACAGGCGCAAGCGGAGCAGGAGAAAACCAGTGATGCGTTGCGTCTGTCTATACAGTTTGGTACGCCACCATTTTATGGTATTCAAGATAAACGGATGTGCCTGCGGCGTGCAAAATCGGGTGCGAGATTGTCGCTGAAAGATCTTTTAGAAATTGCCACGATTTTGCGGCAGCTGCAGGCTTTGAGCGATTGGTATGATCATTGTGCTGGTGTAGAGTCGGTGTTAGACGATTGGTTTGTTCGAATTGTGCCAGTACCGTTTTTGTTGGAGAAACTGGAACGTTCGATTTTATCGGAGGAGGAAATCGCTGATGCGGCGAGTCCAGCATTGGCGGACATTCGGCGGAAGCAAAGTCGTGCGCAGCAGAAGCTGCGTGAGACATTAGACCATATGATGAAGCGGCAGGAGGTGCAGGATTGTCTACAGGATAGTCGTGTGACAATTCGTGACAGACGGTTTGTATTGCCAGTGAAGGCGGAACATCGTGGAAAAATTGCCGGTCTGGTACACGACACTTCAGCGACGGGACAGACAATTTTTATTGAGCCGATTGCGGTGGTCGATGCGAATAATAATATTCGCCTGCTGGAAATTCAAGAAGCGGAAGAAATCGAGCGAATTATCGAATCACTTTGTGCAGACTGTGGCACATGGGCGGATACCATAATTTTCGGTACGGAAATTACAGTAGAATTGAATCTTTATTTTGCGAAAGCTCGATTGGCAGAGCAAATGCACGCTTTTGCACCAACGTTGACGGACGATGGTGTGGTACAGCTAAAAAACGCTCGTCATCCGCTGATTCCTTATAAAAAGGCAGTTCCCATCAGCTTTACGCTTGGCGGAACGTATCAGGCACTCATTATCACCGGTCCGAACACCGGCGGTAAAACGATTGCACTGAAAACCTGTGGGTTACTCACGCTTATGGCAATGAACGGTATGCTGATTCCAGCAGCGGAGGGCAGTCGAATTTCTGTTTTTGACCATGTATTGGCAGATATTGGCGATACGCAAAGCATTGAGCAAAACTTGTCCACATTTTCGGCACATATGCGCAGTGTGATTGAGATTTTAGAACAGGCGGATGCGCATTCGTTGGTATTGTTGGATGAATTGGGTTCTGGTACAGATCCGGTGGAGGGTGCAGCACTGGCCGAGGCTGTGATAGAACGCTTAAAGCAAAACGGTGCAAAGCTAATGGTATCTACCCATTATCCGGAACTGAAATTATATGCGACAGAACAGCCTGACGTGGAAAATGCATCCTGTGAATTTGATATTGAAACGTTAAAGCCTACTTATCGTTTGGTTCTCGGTTCTCCGGGAAAATCCAATGCTTTTACAATTAGTGCGGGGTTAGGACTTTCGGAGGATATTATTACACAGGCACAATCGCTTGTTAGTGGCGAAAATTTGCGGTTTGAACAGGCTGTGGAGCAGCTGGAACAGACACGAAAATCATTGGAACAAGAAAAAGTTGCCGTGGAGGCGTCTCTTCAGGCAGCACAGGCACATGAAGCTGCATTGAAAGCGGAGCTAGAACAGACGAAAAAAGATCGTGCAAATGTTATGGAGCAGGCACAATTAGAGGCAATGCGGATTGTGGAGACCACAAAAGCACAGTCTAACGAGATGCTGACGGAATTGGAACAGCTGCGTAAAGAAAAGGAAAAAGCATCCTTTGTACAGGACGTCATTCAAGCAAAGGGTCATGTGAAGTGTGGCTTTCGCAAGATGTACGAAACGGCAAATCCCGTTACCGAGGTGGCGGACGAGGGTTATCAATTGCCACGGGAACTGCAAGTTGGTGATACGGTGCTGCTTGTAGACACGCAGCAGAAAGCAGTGGTTGCTGGAAAACCAGATCGGGATGGTATGGTGTTTTTACAGATGGGTGCCATGCGGTCGAAAGCACCCATCGGAAAGCTGCGGCTAGTTGCTGGTGTAGAGGAAAAACAGAAAAGTCAACAGAAACAAAAGCAGAGAAAAACGGGACGTATTTCTACAAAAGCGGAACGCCGTGGATCAATGGAACTGGATATTCGTGGCTTTACTTGCGATGAGGGTGTTTACGAGATGGAAGCTTTCTTGGATCAAGCGGTTATGTCACACATTGGCACTGTAACGATTATTCACGGTAAGGGAACCGGACTTTTGCGAAAAGCGGTACATCAGAAGTTAAAGCAAATGAAATATGTCAAGTCGTTTCGCCTAGGTACATTTGGGGAAGGCGAGGACGGTGTGACAATTGTGGAATTAAACTAGGATGGAAAAAATGCGCAGAGTAGATCGTGAGATCACAGAATTTTCAGAAATGATTGCAATTATGCGAAAGTGTACCGTTTGTCGGATTGCATTGCATGATACACCGTTTCCATATATTGTGCCGATGCATTTTGGCATGGAAGTGGAAAATGAGCAAGTGATGCTGTATCTTCATGGTGCAGGAGAAGGGAAAAAGTTAAATTTGCTTGCAAAAAATCCGAATGTTGCTTTTGAGATGGACTGTGAACAACAATTGATAACAAGTGAAACGGCGTGTGGCTGTTCGATGGCGTATGAAAGTGTCATCGGGCAAGGAAAGTTGGAAATTGTATCGGATGAAGAAAAAAAGCATGGCTTGACTGCACTGTTGCGACAATTTCAATTAGAATCTCTTCCAATGCAAGTGGGTGCAATACAGCGCACAACCGTATTGAAACTGACGGTAGAACAATTGACAGGAAAACGCCGAATTGCGCCACAGTTGAAATAGCACATAATCAGATATATAAAGGACGTGAATTTTTTGAAACCCAAACAGATGATGATTTATAGCTGCCGTGAATTTGACGAGTTGCTTTTATTTCAAAAATTTGCTGCGAAATACGGCTTTACATTTCGTTATACGACCCAAAAACCGACGATGGACAATATTCATCTGGCGGAGGGATGCCCATACGTCAATGTCATCACAACGCCAATTGATCGTACACTTTTGGAACAATTGCATCGACAGGGCTGTAGCTATATCGTTACACGAACCATTGGCTATGACCATATTGACGGAGAAGCTGCTCAGGAATTCGGTTTTCGAATTGCCAATACACCTTATGCACCGGACGGTGTAGCAGAGTATACTGTCATGTTAATGCTTATGTATATTCGAAAGATGCGGTCTATTGATCGTCGCTTTTCGGCGCAGGATTTTACACTGAATGGTTTAATTGGTCGGGAATTGTCGGAAATGACTGTTGGCGTTCTGGGAACCGGTCGAATTGGAACACGACTGATTGAAATTCTCTCCGGATTTGGCTGCCGTATTTTAGCGTATTCTCCATACCCCAACGAGAAAACCGCAAAATATGCAACATATGTTTCTTTAGATGAATTATGTGCACAATCGGATATCCTCTCGCTTCATGCGCCATCTACGACAGAGACGTTTCATATATGGTAGATGAAAAAATGCTGTCGAAGTGTAAAGATGGCGTGATTCTCATCAATACTGCACGAGGTGTGTTGGTGGATACGATGGCATTGATTACGGCTTTGGAAAGCGGAAAAGTCGGTGGTGCAGATGTGGATGTCGTGGAAGATAAATTGAAGCTTTACTATTACGACCGACGAGAAACCTTGCTTCATAACAAAGGTCTGGCATTATTAAATAGCTATTCGAATGTTATTGTGACACATCATATGGCATTTTATACGGAACAATGTGTAGAGACCATGGTGCGAGATTCGTTGCGAGGAGCAGTCTGCGATGCAGAGGAGAGAGAAAATCCGTGGCGAGTACAATAAAAAAGCCCATGCATATGCATGGGCTTTTATGAATATGAAAAAGAAAAGATAGGAAAATTCTTCTATTGTCTTCTCTTGCGATTAATCACCGAAATACCGCTTTAGAAGTCCAGCGAAAGCGCAGCCGTGTCTTGCTTCATCTTTTGCCATTTCGTGAACGGTGTCGTGAATTGCATCTAGGTTCAGTTGTTTTGCTTTCGTAGCGAGTGCTTTTTTACCAGCACAAGCACCGTTTTCAGCAGCGACACGCAATTCCAGATTCTTTTTGGTAGAATCTGTGACAACCTCACCTAGGAGTTCTGCAAACTTTGCAGCGTGTTCTGCTTCTTCATAAGCGGCCTTTTCATAGTACTGACCAATTTCGGCGTAGCCTTCACGGAAAGCGACTCGAGCCATTGCCAGATACATACCAACTTCAGAGCATTCTCCATTGAAGTTTTCACGCAGACCTTTTACGATTTCTTCGTCGACATCTTTTGCCACGCCGACTACGTGCTGATCTGCCCATTCCATTTTGTCTTCTGACATCTCTCGGAATTTTTCTGCTGGTGCGCCACACAGTGGACAGACGTCCGGAGCTGTTTCACCTTCGTGAACATAGCCGCAAATAGTACATATAAATTTTTTCATGTGCATTTCCTCCGTTTAATTTATTCGTTTTTGAAAGCGTGAACACATTTCATGTGGTATCAATCACTTTCTGTATAAATTATAACATGAGGAAGCGAAGCTTGTCAAGACCAATTCTCAACAATTAAGAGAATATTCACAATCTAATCTCCGAAAAATGTGAATTGCTGTTTGATTTCTTTTATATTTTTAAAATATTTCTGCTTACATTTCTGTTTCAAGGCATTTCGAATTTTGCTTATATTTTTACCTGTTACTTGACATTTTGCTGCTTTTCCATTATAATATACTACATTGCCTAAAGTAATGTACTTTTGATTGGAGGTAATCAAGCTATATGGAAGATGAAAAATTGATACAAGAATTACAATTTATCATAGATAATGCATTTCCGATGCCGACTGATATATATGATGAAGCTACAGAACCACAAATTTTGCAATCGATTCAAGTACTACAAGAAAAAATAAAAAGTGGGAATGGGACACACGCAGATGCACGGTCTGCTTATGTGAATGCCCTCTGTATCAAAAATGGAAAACCGGCTTGTTCTTTTCAAGTGATGCGAGAGCTTTTGGAATGGGCAGCAAATCAGGGTGTCTCAGAAGCGCAATGTCTATGGGGTGCGTTCCTTTGGTGTAGAACTGCGTTGGTATCTTCGGAAAATGAGATGGAAGTGGAAACATCATGGCAAATGGGCGCAGAATGGATGCAAAAGGCAGCGAAACAAGGGAATTCGCTTGCTCAGTATTTGCTTGGCAGATATTATTTTATGCGTCAAGAACAAGTGAAGGATGAAGAAGCGCTTTGTTGTGGTATACAGCTCATTCAAGATGCGGCAAAGGCGAGGAATCCCTATGCGCTATTCTATCTGGCACATATTCTATTGGAACAAGAGAATGATCCAAAATCGATTTCTCAAGGCGTGGCGTTTTTACAAGAAGCCGCAGATTTGAAAAATCCTGCGGCAATGGAGGAACTTGGATTGCTTTATTGGTCGGACACGTATGTGAGACAGGATATTGCGAAAGGATTAGAATTATTAGAAGATGCAGCAGCGTCGGGCAATACATCCGCCATGTTTGACCTAGCGAATGGGTATTTTCAAATGGGACTTTCTGAAATCACTGCGGAAGAGGCTCTGCACTGGCTGAGAACTATCATAGAAAAGGACGCTCCAACAGAGCTGCAAGCAGATGCGATGGTAAGCCTTGGGAACTGCTATTTAGATGGTGACGGAGTTGAAACTGTTCTGGAAAAAGCCTTTGCGTATTATAAAGAAGCAGCAGCACTTGACAATGCCGAAGGGAAGAATATGTTAGGACGCTGTTATTTGAGTGGAATCGGTACACAAAAAAGCGTAAAACAAGCGATATACTGGCTGAAAGCGTCTGCTGACGATGGATTTGCTGCTGCACAATATAATTTAGGGAATGTCTATTTTAATGGTATAGACGGCATTGCAGCGGATGAAGAAACGGCGTTTGATTATTTCAAGAAAGCGGCACGGCAGGGAATATCTGAGGCACAATATATGGTAGGGAATTGCTATCACTTTGGACGTGGGACAAAACCAAATGAGGAAAAAGCACTGAAGTGGCTTCGGCGTGCATCACAGCAAGAGAATGCAGAAGCGCAATTTGTACTGGCGATGTGCTTACTCTATCAAGAGTCTATGAATCCGAAGGATGATAAAGAGGCAGTTTATTGGCTGAAAAAGGTAGCTGCACAAGGCGATGTATTGGCACAATGTCAACTTGGAATTTGTGCGCTGGAGGGAACAGGCATGAAATCCAACCCGAAGTATGCTGTGGCGTTGTTCCAGAAAGCGGCAAAAGCAGGAGAAGACGAGGCACAGTTCCAGTTGGGGAGCTGTTATCACTTTGGTACGGGAATTGAACAGAATGCGGAACAAGCAGTGTATTGGCTGGAGCTTTCGGCAAAACAGGGGAACGCTTATGCACAGTTTGCTCTAGGTACCTGTTATCAGGAGGGTGACGGTACAGAGCTTGACTTAGAGATGGCACTATATTGGCTTGAACAGGCGGCACAACAGGGTTTATCAGAAGCACAAAGTGCGATCGGCTGTTATTATATGGAGAAAGAAGACGATACCGAAACGGCTTTGGCTTGGTTTGAACAAGCTGCGGCACAGGGCAATCCGGAGGCAATGTATTTAATTGGCATTTGTTTATTTACAGGAGATGACAAAGAAAAGGATGAAACGGCTGTGGCATGGTTTGAACAATCGGCGAAGCAGGGACACGACGGTGCGGAATATATGTTGGGAATGTGTTTATTAAATGGAACTGGTATTGATGAAGATGAAACAGAAGCGCAGATGTGGCTTCGACGTGCGGCATCCCATGGAAGTGAGGATGCAAAGGAACTATTAATGGAATATTTTTTTGAAGATTACGATTTTGAACAGGATGAGAACGATGACGAGGAGGAAGAATTCTAACGTATAAGTCTTAAATTTTTTGAAAAAGGGATTGACAAAAGCCAAATAGTGTGTTATAATATAAATGATGTACTTGTGGTGAAATTGGCAGATACGTTAGATTTAGGTTCTAATACCGAGAGGTGTGCAGGTTCAAGTCCTGTTAGGTGCACCAGTTGATGAACACGAAAAAACACGCTGTAGAAAGAAACAGCGTGTTTTTTATTTGTATGATAAATTTATTCACGAATTTGACCATCGCCCTGTATCAGGTATTTTACGGTCGTCAGTTCGTGCAGACCCATTGGCCCTCTTGTGTGAAGTTTTTGCGTGGAGATACCGATTTCTGCACCATATCCAAATTCACCGCCGTCAGTAAAACGTGTGGAAGCATTGACATAAACTGCCGCTGCGTCTACACCACGCTGAAATTTCTGTGCTGCGTCCAAATCACGGGTGATGATGCACTCTGAATGCTTTGTACCATAGCGTGCGATATGTGCCATTGCTTCGTCAATATCCTTGACAACCTTTACCGTGATTTTATAGTCGTCGAATTCAGTATCGTACAGTTTTTCTGTTGCAGTCTGAATTTCGTCTCCCAAAATAGCACGTGTTTTCTCACAGCCATAGATGGTCACGTTATGAGTGTGTAACGCTGTTTGCACCATGGGTAATAATTTTTCTGCAACTGATTCATGTACAAGCAATCCTTCGATGGCATTGCAAACAGAAGGCCGCTGGGTTTTGGCATTGTCGATAATCCGTACTGCCATCTCGTAGTCGGCTTCTCCATGAAGGCAGGCGTCTACATATACATGGCAATTTCCAGCGCCAGTTTCAATCACCGGTACGGAGGATTGTCTTACGACAGCCTGAATCAATCCGGCACCGCCACGGGGAATCAGTACATCTAAATAGCCTTTCAATCGCATCATATCGGCTGCTGTTTCGTGAGAAGTATCCTCCACGAGCTGGATAATGTCTGCGGGTAATCCCACTGAAACGACAGCGGTTCGCATGATTTCGGTGAGTTTTTTGTTGGAGTGAATTGCTTCTTTTCCACCACGGAGAATGACAGCGTTTCCCGCTTTTAAACAGAGCGTCGCTGCATCTACAGTGACATTGGGACGGGATTCAAAGATAATACCAATAACGCCCAGCGGCACACGTGTTTTTAGAATTTGCAGACCATTGGGTCGCATTGTACCACAGTCTACCGAGCCAATGGGGTCTTCTGTTGCGATTAGCTGCTGCACTGCGTCCGCCATACCAATAATTCTCGATTCTGTTAATCTTAAGCGATCTTGCAGAGATGAGATCATGTGGTTTTCCTGTGCTGCTTTTAAATCGATTTCGTTAGCGGCAAGAATTTCATCTTGTTTTTCCATTAAAGCTTTTGCAATGGCAGCTAATGCATGGTTTTTTGTCTGTGGTGTAGCAGTGGCAATGGCAAGTTCTGCCGTCTTTGCCCGTGCGCCTAGGGTTTCAGCGTAATTCATAGTCAATTCCTTCCTTTTCAGTTAAGAGACAGCCGGTTTGATTTGTTCCTTTTCATTATACAGCTTCAGCTGTGCGATGGTTTGTTCCTTTATATCCTTTCGATAAAAAGGTATATCGTCCAAGGCGGCGTCTTCCCAAACCAATTGGTTGACCAGAATGAGAAAATCCCGTGCTTGGTTTACGAAATTTTTTTCATAAAGAATGGGTGTCAGCTTTAAAACAATCCACTGTGCCACGTCACACCAGAAACAGCGGCGAATGCGTTCTGCATAGAAATAGAGGTAATTATAAAGCTGTTGTACATTAGATTGCATTGCCATATCGTATTCCAAAAACAATCGGAAAATTGTTTGATGGTCTTTTACGTCATCATTTCCATTTCGGAGAATATCTTCAAAATAATCTTGACATAAAGCTTCTCTCTTTTTAGGTGTTATCCATTTATCATAGCTTTCCTTTGCCAATTCTGTACGGAAGTGTGGAAAGCCGTATTCTTTTCGGAAAAATTCTTCCGCTTCTGCAAAGCTCTTTACGCCGAGGATACGCATTCTATACCATCGCTGATACCAAACGTATTTGCCATGCAAATGAAATTTTTCAATGAAGCTGTCTGCAAGCGTAAACATAGCAATGCGCTGTTCCTCTGTATAGGGGTAGTCACTATCTGCCACTTTCATCAATTCCAGAAAAATCTTCCCTGCATTGTTTTCATTCAGCGGACAACTCCACAAAATCTGTCCTACACGGTACAGCGACTCCCACCAACAGCCCAAATAGAGGGACATCATTTTCTGAAAATGGTACATATTATGATGGTGCCCAGAGAAAATCATCTGATAGTGTTCAAAAAATTCTTCTTTTTGCCATTTTCTTTCGTTTTCTTCTGTAGCGTAATGTAAATATGCATCCAGTTCCGCTTCAGAACTGCAATCATACATCGCACGCCGATCACCGTTGAAGCGAAGAAAAAATTCTTTTGCATCGTTTTCCGATTGAATCTGCATCATGATTCTGCATTCCTTTCAGATGTTTTCTTCTAAAATTACCCTTTTGTCCGACTGGATAAGAAGTGTGTCCCCACCGGTTCACCGTCAAACAGGGCGTAAAGCTGTTCTGGATCTCTGCCATTCATGATCACCATGTCGATTCCATTTTCAGTGGCGATTTTAGCTGCATTGATTTTGGTCGCCATACCGCCGGTACCCAGTGATGTTCCGGAGCCGCCTGCCATCTGCTCGATTTTCTCGTCAATTTTTTCTACCACACGAATAACCTGTGCGTCCGTGTCTTTTCGAGGATCGGCGGAGTATAAGCCGTTAATATCGGACATAATAATCAGCAAATCTGCATTAACCGCCACGGCAACCTTTGCAGAAAGAGAATCGTTTTCACCGATTTCCAATTCCAGTTCGTCAATTGCAACGGTATCGTTTTCATTGACGATGGGAATCACGCCCAGTTCCAGAAGCCGATGAATGGTGTTTTGTACATGGGGCAGTCGATCATTCGACAGCGTTGTTTTTGTCAATAGAATCTGTGCCACGGTTACACCATACTTGGCGAACATATCGTCGTAGATATGCATCAATTCACACTGTCCCACAGCCGCCGCCGCTTGTTTGGAGGGGGTATCTTTGGGACGCTCCGAGAGGTTTAACTTTCCCATACCCATGCCTACTGCGCCAGAGGAGACAATCAATAGTTCTTTTCCAGCATTGTGCAAATCAGCGAGAATTCGTACCAAATTTGTCATACGGCGAATATTCAGCTTTCCAGTTTTATGAGTCAGAGTAGAAGTACCCAATTTCAGCACGATACGTTTTTTTGAAGTGATTTGGATCATATAGAAAGTTTCTCCTATTTTTCGTCGAGTTCGTCTGTGCTGCTTTTTTGTGCAGACTTGCGTGGTTGCTGATTTGGGGCGATTTTGTCTGTGTCTAAGGTGTCTGGTGCATTTATTTTTTCGTTTGCATCGGCATCCGTGTCGACGTCAGACATATTTTTGTCCTTTCCTCGCCGTATACGAAATACAATCGAGAGTATGATTGCACCGAGGAGCATAACAAGCTCGAACAGTCCTACCGCATGAAACAGCGATTGATTTGACGTATCGATGTAGATAAGGAGGGAGGCGGGCATTGCGATAGCCAAGATAAGCTGATAAGGTCTGCGCAGCCGATAATACTGCATCAGGAAAAAGAGACAGGCGACAACACCAAAAAAGATGTGGTATCCCATGCTAATGGGGAATGTGGTAGCGTCCATAAAACGATTTCCTTTCTGTTACAAGTACTTTTATTTTAAAATCAACCGGTCAAATTTTTGCATAATTCGTTTCCAGCCGTAATTTTTCATCACATAATTTTTTGCGTTGACACATATCTGCATATATGCAATGGAATGCTCCATAAGATATTGCACTGCACCCTCAAATTCAAAGTAATTTTGATAAAAGAGTCCACCATTGCTGTCGATACAGTGCTGCCGCAGAATTTCGTTGGAACCATTTGCCAGAATTGGAATGGACAGAGACATTGCCTCTAATAAGGAGATGGACATTCGCTCTTGTTCATAGGGCACCAAGAGTGCCTTTGCACCTGCCATTCCGGCATATTTTTCCTCATCTGAGACAAATCCTAAGGATAAAATATCCGGTCGTGCAGGAATGTGGCAAGCGTTTTTTCCGATAAGAACCAGTTTTAGCTTACCACCGCAGCGGCGTTTATATTCCATAAAATAACGGATCATTCTCGGACAGCCTTTGCTTTCGTCCACACGTCCCACATACAATAAATATGGGTCTGCCAGACCATACTGTTGCCGAAAAGCATTGCTGTCCACCTGATATGGGACGTCAACGCCTGTTCCCATCACTTCACAGGGAATTGGTTCTGTTCGTGGGAATCGTCGTCGTACGAGCTTTCGTTCGGTATCGGAGAAAAAGACGAAAGCCTTTGGTTTAATGAAAAGGGATTCGCAAGTGAGAAAGTGGAAACAGGGGATTTCCGCTGCTGCCGGAATGAGAATTGCCCGATCTGTTACCTCTGGTAGTCCAGCAGTAGTCAGATAGTGATCGAAACCGATGAAAATGAACTTATTGTAGTTTCTCCTGTGCTTGCGAATATAGCGAATGCAGTTCGGAGTAAAAGGACCTTGTTTTTCAAACCAAGTTTGTTCTTTTGAAAGGTTACGATGGTTTTGTGCCATTTCCTGTAAGTAGGCATCGCTGTATTCTGTAAAGTCGATGGCACGGAGTTTTTCCACGGAGAATCGCCATACGGTTACGCCGTGGATCGTCTCCACATCTCTCGCATACCAATCCTTCCAAGTGGAAGGGTCGATTGCTTTTGTCGTCAGCACCTCGACTTCATAGCGATTTGCCAAATGTTCCGCAATCATGCGAGTATAATACTCTGCGCTGCCGCTAGCCTCCAGACCATAGCGAGGATTGATTAGTGCAATTCGTTTCATAGATTTACTCCTCTCCGCTTATTTTTTGAAAAAAAGTCTGATAGCGATTGATGATCCTTTGCCAATTAAAATGGGTGCGTACATAATCTCTTCCATTCTCGCCCATCTGATTCGCTTCGTCTGGGTGCTCAAGGAGGTATTGTATGCTGCCTTCAAATTCAAAATAATTTCGAAAATATAATCCGCCATTGGTACGGCGTGCAAAATCCTTTGTGACGGCATACTTTGCGGAAACGAGAACAGGTCTACCGCAGAGCCAGCTTTCCATGAGTACAGGTGCAAATCGCTCTTGACCGGAGGGCTGACAGAGTGCGAGTGCCGCCGCCATAGCGTGGTATTTATCCTGTTCGGTCACATATCCCAAATCGTAAACGTCGTCCTGTATGGAAACGGGAATTTTTGTGTTTCCCTCGCCAATCAGTACGAGTTGTAGAGGACTATCCGGATGACGATGTTTCAACTCTGCAAAGTAGCGCAGCAGCAGCGGTAGATTCTTGGAAGCGTCCTTACGTCCTACGTATAGCAAATACGGTTGGTGGATTTGAAATGCCTTGCGAAAAATTGTCGCATCCGCTTGAATTTCCGTTTCAACGCCTGCTCCAATACAAATTTGTTCCGTGGTCGAAAAGTCATAGACACGTCCTGCCAGTTCCATTTCCGTTGCAGTGTGATAAATCATGGCTTTGGTATGTACATATTCCTGTCGAAATAAGCGCATAGAAAGTGACGCTTCATCTTGAAAGCATGGAATCATCACCGATTTTTCAAGTGCGATTTGAATGCCAGAATAAGTCGTTCCAAAAGCGTATGGGAGAAAAACATAAAGTGCATATTCTTCTTCTGCCGTCAATAGGTATTCATAAAGTTGTGGACTATTGATATTTTCTTCAATATAGGTTTGTTCTTCGGACAGGGATAAGTGCTGACCGGCGTTCATCTTTCGGACGACTTGTTCAAATGCCGTGGTATCTCTCCGATAAGTGGGAAACCGCCGCACCAGAATATTGTTCACCAGCGACGTGCCTGCGGCATAATAATTTCGGTTCCAATCACTGCGGAAGCCTTGAATACAGGTCGTCAAAACTTCTACCTCTGTTCCAGCCTTTTGCAACCGTGCCACCAGTTCTCGCAGTTCTGCTTCAATGCCGTCTGGTTCGTGTTCCCCATACCATGGGATAACAAAGCCGATTTTTCTCATGTTTTTATCACACCTGCCTTTCGTCGGAAATGCGTTTAGTACATAATTTTCCCTTTTGGTCGTTGTCGGGGAGAAACGGTTTCGAGGAAATCTTGTAAGATAGATTGCAATTGCTGTTTCAGCGTGTTGTAGGAAAATTTTTGCTGTTGTCGTCGCTGTTCTGCGATGATTTCTCGTCTCAAATTCAAATCTGTCAAAATACGATTTGCCAGAAGAGCCGCCTCTAATTCTGCATACGGACCGGCATGATCGTCCGGATTGTTGTAAAAATATGCATCTTCTCCCAAAATAAATCGATGATTTAGGTTGTCGTTCGCCAGAACTGGGACGCCGAAATACATGGCTTCAATCAGCGACAGACAAAATTCTGTATTTCCGCTGGCATCTACATATAGGTTAGCCAGGCGAAAATAGCTCAGCTGTTGTGTCACCGTTACTCTGCCAGTAAAAATCACCTGATCCAATTCTAAAGCTTCTACATAGCGTTTCAACTGATGGGTGTAATACTTGACTTCTGTGTCATCGCCGACGAGAAATAGTCTGGAATGCGCATTGCAATACTTTTGATAATAATAAAAAATCTGAATAACGTCTTCCACATGGTGTTGGGGCATCAGAGGTTCTGTATAGAGAAAATTGACACAATTATCGCCTTCATACTGTTCTAAAATTTGTGAATCCGGCGTTTTGAGAAAGCTTTGAAATGTCGTGATTGGCGGACAGATGGCAATAGGGACTTCGTATTTCAGAACCTGCAGCATCGATTTGTGAAATGATGTTGTACCAACACAATAGTCAATTTCCAGCGCAATCTCGCAGAGTTCTTCCTGACAGTCTTTGGCATCGAATTCCAGTTTGGTGTGATACTTGTGAAAATCAATGGGTGGTATACAACCGTGGAATCGCATCAACTTTCGACAAGGAAATTCCGACAGATTTAGCTGTAACGCAGCGTTGATGCACTTGTGATAGATTAACACATCTTCTCCATTTAGTTTCGGAAAATTTTGTGCAATGGGCAAAATGCCACGTTCTGTCATATATCGAGTGGGTTGGTCGCAATAGACACCGGTTTGCACGCCCATATCCCGTAGTATTTTTGCGATACTCTCCAGTTCTTCCCATATAGAATATGTCAAATGCATACTAGGTACAATTTGGAGAATCTTCATTCCTGTTCCTCCTCCGACAGCTTGTCTTGGAGCAGTCGAATTTGTTCCTGCATTTGATCAATATTGATGCGCATATTCTTTTGTTGCAGCTCCAGCATTTCGATTCGTTCTAATAATGCCCGTGTGCTATGCATTCTAGATTCTTGAATATATAACTCTACCTGTTCCTGTGCTTGCGCCGTGCAGGCGTTCAAGCTGTTTTGTTTGTCAGCATAGGGTTCTAGATAGAAGCCAAGCATACGCACGGCAAGGCGTTTGAAGAACCGTGCAAAGGGATTTCCAGTGTTTGGGTTGCCGAGCTTTGCAGTACAGCTGTGGGAGAGATACTCCACGTTGCTATGTAAAATATCAGTATCGAATCGAGCCATATTATCTGTATCCTGAACATCGAGGGGAACGTCAGCGAAGGAGAGCATATCACTGCTATAGCCCTTTTCTTTGATTTCCTCTCGAATATCCTTCATAATATCGGTTACATTGATGGATGCAGGGCTAGATTTTTCCATTTGAGATTCAACCTTTCTTGCCGTGGCACATATTTTATGTCGTCGAAATTTTCATACAATCTTCATACGGTTCTTATTATACATGATTTTGCGTCAAATGTCAATCTTTTTTCATGTATTTCCGAAGATTGTGTAGGAAACGGTTTGCATTGTGCTTGACATTCTGTGGAAGGTTATGCTAAAATAAGTGGAGCGATACTGGAATGGAGGAGTGTTCTTGTCGATTCGTACGAACTTTAAGCATACGACGATAGCCTGTTATATCGGTTATATCACCCAAGTCATTGCAGGCAGTTTTTTGCCGCTTCTCTTTGTCACTATACAACAGGATTATCATGTATCACTCAGTCAAATCAGCTTTCTTGTTATGTTAAATTTTGGCGTTCAACTTCTTGTCGATTTGATTTCTACCAAATTTCTGGATTTCATCGGTTACCGTATCGCAATTGTCGCAGCACATATCTTTGCTGCAGTGGGATTTCTTGCACTTGGTATATTGCCAAAACTTTTGTTACATCCATTTTCTGGAATTTGCATTGCTGTTATACTTTACGCCGTTGGTGGCGGACTGATCGAGGTTTTGGTTTCACCCATTGTGGAGGCTTGTCCGAATGATCGAAAAACCGCTGCAATGAGTATTTTACATTCGTTTTATTGTTGGGGATGTGTTCTGGTAATTTTATTATCTACGCTCTTTTTTACGTTGTTTGGTATGGAAAATTGGTGGATTCTCAGTATCCTTTGGGCAATGATACCACTATTTAATGCAGTGTATTTTTCCAAAGTGCCGATTCGTACTCTCGTTGAGGACGGTGAGGGAATGTCCCTTGGCACGCTGATTCGAATGAAGCTATTTTGGCTTTTTGTTTTGCTTATGCTCTGTGCTGGCGCAGCGGAACAGGCAATGAGTCAGTGGGCATCTGCCTTTGCGGAAAGTGGACTTCAAGTATCGAAAACGGCTGGGGATTTAGCTGGTCCCTGTGGATTTGCAGTGCTTATGGGCATTTCCCGTGTGCTGCAAGCGAAGCTCAGCAAGAAAATTCCCTTGACTGTCTACTTGTATATCAGTGATGCATTGTGCGTGGGGAGCTATTTATTGGCGACACTGTTACCGAATGCGATTTTGTCTTTGTGTGGCTGTATTTTATGTGGCTTTTCAGTAGGAGCTATGTGGCCTGGAACGTTTCGTCTTGCTTCGGAATCTTGTCCCAAAGGTGGAACGGCATTGTTTGCACTGCTGGCACTTGCCGGAGACTGTGGCTGTTCCAGTGGTCCTACGATGGTGGGAATCATATCCGAGGCTTTTGGAAACCATTTAAAAATAGGTCTGTTTGTTGCGGTCTTGTTTCCCTTGTTGTTCTTGGTGGGGATTTACTTTTGTCGGAAATGGAGGAATAGTTGTGAAAGTGAAACTACTCGCATTGGATCTTGATGAGACGACCTTGAATCGAAATGGTGAATTAACCGATATAACAAGGCAAGCGTTGGAACAGGTTATTGCAAAGGGCATTATTCTCGTGGCTGCAAGCGGCAGATCGCTGATCGCACTGCCGGAGGAAATCCGAAAATTTTCCGGCATTCGCTATGGTGTTGTGTCGAATGGTGCAGCGGTTTTTGAAATGGGGACAGAAAAATGCTTGCAGCAGCTGCATATTTGCGCAAAAGCTCTAGAAGCGGTGCTGTCTCTTTGGCAACAAGAACCAGAAGTGATCTTAGAAGTGGGAATTGATGGTCAAATGTACGCACCGGCAGATTATGTTGCGAATCCGGCTGCCTTTCGACGAAGTGACTATGTGGTGGAATATGTACAGCGAACGAGAAAGCCGGTTTCAGATATGCACCGTTTTTTTCGGACGCATATACAAGAAATAGAGAGCGTCGACTTGATTTGTGCTGATATAACCCTGCGGGATCGCATAGCGGAAAAGGTACGTCAAATAGTGCCGGAGGTGTATGTGACCTCTTCTGTACCGCAAATGGTAGAAATTGCCAATAAGAACGCCGGAAAAGCCAATGGACTGCGTTTTTTGGCACAGCAAGAGGCGATTCAACCGGCAGAGATTATGGCGTGCGGCAATGCAGATAACGACAGCGAAATGCTTCAATTTGCCGGATTGGGTGTAGCGGTTGCCAACGCTACGCCACGGTGTCTGGCAGCAGCAGATGTTGTGACAGCTGCTCATGATGCGGACGGTGTAGCTAAGGCGATTTTTCAGTATATTATAAATGCGTAAGAATACGCAAAATATAGATTGACAACAAGATTCGTTTTGTGTTATAATGGTTATGATATAAATGAACATTAGGAGATAGAAAGATGGTTCAAAAAAGAGGTAATATTACAGAAGAATTTGTTTCTGCGTACACAATTCAATCCTTAAAAGAAAATCCAAAGGGTGTGATTTCTTATCCGGTTTTGGAATTTGACGATCGTGCACTGGATTTACTTTCTACTGGCATAGCGGAGACACTAAAATATGCAACTATAAAACCGGCTGGTGGAAAATTATACTTTCTGGTGAAATGATTTGTCGATATTGTCTTGTCGGCTTTGGGGATGATTATTCTGGCGATTCCAAGTGCCATTGTTGCTTTTCTGATTTGGAATGAAGATGGCGGATCGCCGCTGTTTTCTCAAATCCGCTTGACAGAGAATGGAAAGCCTTTTCGAATGTATAAATTCCGTTCGATGTGTGGATGCAGAAGAGAAATTTGCAGATGTACAGACGCAAAATGAAACGGATGGAAAGGCGTTTAAAGTGGAACATGATCCACGTGTGACAAAAATCGGGCGTTTTATCCGAAAGACGTCAATTGATGAAATTCCACAGCTTTGGAATATTTTGAAAGGAGATATGTCCATCATTGGAATATGCCCACCTCTCCCACGGGAGGTGGTGTTATATACACCCTATGAGATGAATCGATTGACGGTGAAAGTGGGACTCGGCACAATTGCACAAGTGGCGGGCAGAAGCGATTTGCCGTTTCAGGAATGGGTAGATCTGGATATTACATATATTCAAAAGCGCAGTCTGCGGCTTGATATAAAAATCTTCTTTCAAATGGTTTTCGCAGTCATTCGAAGAGATGGAGCGAAATAAGATGACATCATTGTCCATTCATGAAAGGCGATAGATTTTCATTTCGATTCTTTATTTTCTAACCTTTAAAAAGGAGTAACTTTTATTATGGAAAATCAACTGGTATTGGTGCTGGACTTCGGCGGACAGTACAATCAGCTTATTGCACGTCGTGTGCGAGAATGTGGTGTTTATTGCGAAATCGTACGTTATACCACACCGTTGACGGAAATTTTGAAAAAAAAGCCTGTGGGAATTATTTTCACTGGTGGACCGAATAGTGTCACAGATGAAAATACACCCCATATTGATCCGGGAATTTTTTCCTGTGGCGTCCCGATTTTGGGAATCTGTTATGGTTGTCAGTTGATGGCGTATACATTAGGCGGCAGTGTTGTCCCCTGTGAAACGTCAGAATACGGTAAGACCCAGACGATATATGACAAATCAAACGTATTGTTTCAAGCAGAAGAACTGCCGGAAACGGCGATTTCTTGGATGAGTCATACGGACTACATTTCTGAAGTGCCGGAGGGATTTTCAATTATAGCGCATACGGAAGATTGCCCTACAGCGGCAATGGCTTGTCCGGAGCGAAAACTTTATGCGGTACAATTTCATCCGGAAGTGAACCATACCGAACACGGCTTGACCATTCTGAATCAGTTTTTGAAAGAGGTTTGCGGTTGTGTTGGCGATTGGACAATGGAAAATTATGCAAAATTGGCAATTCAACAGATTCGAGAAAAGGTCGGAGATGGCAGAGTCTTGTTGGCTCTTTCCGGTGGCGTAGACAGTTCTGTCTGTGCGGCACTGCTTTCGAAGGCTGTGGGAAAGAAGCACACCTGTATCTTTGTGGATCATGGTTTTCTACGGAAAAATGAGGGTGATGAGGTAGAAGCTGCCTTTCATGGACAGGATATTCAGTTCATTCGTGTAAATGCGAAAGCCGTCTTTATGGAAAAATTAAACGGTATTTCTGATCCAGAAACCAAGCGTAAAGTGATTGGTGAAGAATTTATCCGTGCATTTGAGCGTGAGTCGAAAAAGCTCGGAACTGTGGACTTTTTGGCACAGGGTACAATTTATCCGGACGTCATTGAGAGTGGCAGCGGCGATGCAGCTGTCATTAAGTCTCATCACAATGTCGGCGGCTTGCCGGACTATGTGGACTTTCAGGAAATTATCGAACCGTTACGGCTATTATTCAAGGACGAGGTACGGCAGCTGGGAATTGAATTGGGACTGCCAGGTCATTTGGTATGGCGTCAGCCGTTTCCTGGACCTGGATTGGCAATCCGTATTATTGGCGAAATCACAGATGAAAAGCTTCAAATCCTACAAGATGCAGACTGGATTTTCCGAGAAGAAATTTCAAAAGCCGGACTCGACCGAGAAATTCACCAATATTTTGCCGTATTGACAAATATGCGTTCGGTTGGCGTTATGGGAGATGGCAGAACCTATGATTATACCGTGGCACTGCGGGGTGTCACGACCACGGACTTTATGACGGCTGACTTTGCGAAAATTCCCTATGAAGTATTGGAAATCGTTTCAGCTCGAATCGTCAACGAGGTGAAAAACGTGAATCGAGTAGTATACGACATCACCACAAAGCCGCCGGCTACAATAGAGTGGGAATAATTTTATAATTGTAATACGAGGAAACATAAAAAGCGCATGATTTTTGGTTCAATCATACGTTTTTTCTTTAAAAATCTCGTCTCCAAGCGGCAGGCATAAATAAAATCAACAGTGGCAAGCATTCGAGCCTGCCCAGCAGCATATCAACACATAAAACCATTTTGGAAAGGTTGAACAATCCGCTATAATTTTCCATAGGTCCCAAACTTCCCAGCGCAGGACCGTTGTTGCTAAGACAGGAAAGCACAGAAGAGACTGTCGCAGTAAAGTCTTCACTCTTGAGGGATAGTAGAAGCACGGAAAAAACTGCAATTCCCAGATAAATGACCAAATAGCGCATGACACCGTGTACAACGTCTGTACTGAGCGTTTTGCCATCGGATTTGACAGTGTTGACAGAATTTGAGTATACTAACTTCCGTAGGGAGAGCTGTCCACTTTTTCCCAGAAGTACCACACGCTGAACCTTGAATCCACCGCCAGTCGAACCGCTGCATCCGCCTATGAACATTAAGCACAATAGAATCATCTGAGAGAACATGGGCCATTGTACAAAGTCTTCTGTGGCGAAACCAGTAGAAGTCATAATCGATGCAGCTTGAAAGATAACGGCACGGAACGTCTTTCCCACGCTTTGATAGATAGAATAGGTATTGCACATCATCAATATGGTCGCCAGTGCCATAATGGTTAAATAGACCTTTATTTCGGTATTCTTTTTTACTTCATGAAACTGCCGCATCAGGATAAAATAATATAAGCTGAAATTGATTCCAAATAAAATCATTGCCACGGTCAGCACGCCCTCGATATAGGCGGATCCATATGCGGCAATTCCGGCGTTTTTGATGCTGAATCCCCCTGTTCCCGCAACGCTCATGGCATGACAAATGCTGTCGAATACTGGCATTCCACCGAAGAGCAGAAACAAGAATGTCAATAGTGTCAAACCGATATAGATGAGATAGAGATATAGGGCGGAATTTTTTCCTTTTGGTACGAGTTTGCTGACGGACGGTCCGGGACATTCTGCACGCATTAAATAAATTGCGTCGCCAGAGGAAGGGAGAATGGCAATCGCCAGTACCAAAACGCCCATGCCACCAATCCAGTGGGAAAAACAACGCCAGAAGGATAAGCTGTGAGATAAGCATTCTACATCAGACAAAATCGTTGCACCGGTGGTTGTAAAACCGGAGACACTTTCAAAAATTGCATTCCAGATATCCGGAATCTCACCGGTGAAGTAAAATGGCAGTGCACTCACCACGGAAAATATCAGCCATAACAAGGCGGCAATTACCATGCTTTCTCGTGTGCGGATTTGTTGTCTTTTGGGTTTATACAGTGAGAAAAGCCCGAACACCGCTGCTGTTCCAGCACAAGTTAACAAAAATATCAGCGCACAAAAATATTCTCCATAGCATAAACTGACTGCCGCTGGGATCAGGAACAACAAAGTGCCAATCAACATCGCTTTTGCCAAATAATGTATCACAATTCCCGTATTCATTTCATCACTCCGTTAGTCTAAAATATCTTTTAACTGTGAAAAATGATAATCTTTGGATACTACTATAATCAAATCATCCGGCTCGATCGTTGCACTGCCGTCTGGAATGATTGTATCTCGCTTTCGAATGATAGCGCAAATCAAAATATTTGGTTTGAGCGTCACATCTTTTAGTGGAATTCCCACAAGTCCCGGGATTTTATCTCGGACACGGAACTCAATTGCCTCGACCTGATTGCCTACAAGGTGGTACAGCGATTCGATTTCGCTGCCAGCTGCGGCTTTTAGGGAACGCACATAGCTGAGAACATTGTTTGTGATTAGATATTTCGGCGAAATAATGCTGCCCAGTTCCAGACCGGATACGAGCTTTAAATAGTTGTCCCGATTGATTTTTGTAATGACTTTTGCGTTCGTGGTGCTTTTGGCGAATAGTGCCAGAATCATATTTTCTTCATCCATATCGGTGAGTACCACAAAAGCATCCACATGACGGATGCCTTCTTCGATGAGCAAATCCTGATCTGTGCCATCTCCGTGAATCACTACAGCTTTTGGCAAAAGTTTTGCCATTTTCATGCAGCGATTCTTGTCTTTTTCGATGATTTTCAGTTTCATGCCAAGGTTAATGAGCTGCTGCGCCAGATAATAGCACACCGTACCGCCGCCTACAATCATGACTGATTTGACCTTATCTTTCATAAAGCCGCTAATACGGAAAAAGCGTTCGATATTTTTATGATTTGCCGCTATGTGAATGCGGTCGCCGGACTGCAAAATAAAATTCCCGTCCGGAATATAGATGTCACCGTTTCGCTGGACTACACAAATTAAAAATTTCGTTTTGACTTTTTTATAGATTTCCTGTAGGGATAACCCAGCCAAGGAAGTCTTATCCGGCAAGTGATATTCTACCAGTTCCAGCTTTCCCTTATCAAACACCTCTACCTTTGCAACGGAAGGAAAAATCAGAATACGAAAAATCTCGTCCGCCATTACAAGCTCTGGATTGATAATCATGGACAGTCTTAAATCATCTCGAATTAGGTGCATTTGCCGATAATACTCCGGCGTCTGCACACGGGAAATTGTTTGCCTTGCGCCAAGTCGTTTGGCAATCAAACAAGCGAGAATATTTAATTCATCGTAGGGTGTTGCAGCGATAAATAGTCCGGCTTTATCAACGCCCGCTTCTAATTGCGTTTCAGTGGTTGCGCCGTTTCCATCGATGCACATGACATCGAGTGTGTTTTGTGCTTTTGTCAAGCAGTTCGGATCAGAATCGACGATGGTAACGTCATGCCCCTCGCCGACCAATGCGGAGGAGAGGTCTTCACCGACCTTTCCGTTTCCGATGACAACTACTTTCATATATTATATGCCTCCTGTTGCCGTAAAAAATAGATGATGAATAGGATTATTTTCTTTTCCTATGATACCACCGAACGAGCAGATTGTCAAGACGTATGCAGAATCTTTGTATAAATTTAAAGAAAACTTTTTTATTTGAATTGATATACTGCAATATTTTCAAAACCGTCTAATAGCGTGTCCATTTTTCGGAATGCGATTGCCGTGCCTTTTGCGACACAGTGAATCGAATCCTTTGCCACCACACACTTCACCTGTAGCGTCCGATTTACCAGCTTACGCAGTCCACCCAACATTGCACCGCCACCCGCCATCAAAATACCGTTTTCGTAAATATCCCCCACCAGCTCTGGTGGTGTCTCCTCCAGTACTGTTTTAATTGCTTCAATAATTTCCGCTATGCTGTCTTCGATCGCTTCAAAAATTTCCAGTTCGCTGATTTCCTGCATCTCTGGCAATCCACTGACCAAATTTCTGCCCTTGACCCACATGGTACGGTCAGCTCGTGGATCGTATAGATTGGTCAATTCGATTTTCACTTTTTCCGCCGTGCGTTCCCCAATGAGCAGCTTATATCGAGTCTGCATATAGCGTATAATTGCCTGATCCAGTGTATTCCCCGCAGCACGGACGGAATGCGACGTGACAATACCGTTCATAGATACAATTGCCACGTCAGTTGTGCCACCGCCGATGTCCACTACCATGTTGCCTCGAGCCTTTCCGATGTTGACGCCCGCACCAATCAATGCGGCAATCGGTTCATCAATGAGGTAAGCCTTTCGAGAACCTGCACTCATTGCTGCTTCTACTACGGCACGTTTTTCCACATCTGTAATAAATGACGGCACGCAAATGATAATGCGAGGCTTTGTCAGGTGGTGACCGCTGACTTTTAGAATAAATTCTCGAATCATAAATTGTGTCATACGATCGTCCGAGATGACACCACCGGACAAGGGTCGCACTATTTCAATATAATTCGGTGTTTTCCCAATCATCTGATATGCACGTTTTCCCACAGCCAACACTTCTTTTGTTTTGGTGTGATATGCGATGGCTGAAGGTTCGCTTAGAACGACGCCTTTTTTTCCAATGGTAATTACGGTGTTTGCCGTTCCTAAATCAATGCCAATATCTGTTTTACCCATTTTGTAGCTCCTTCTATATTCCATGAAAACAATTGACAAATACAATTGTTTATCATTCATTCGCTGTATTCGGAATCGCCTAACAGCATTTGCTGTAGACCTGTATATCGATTCATACGTTGGTTGTTGTCCACCATTTGAAAAATTACTTTTTGAGATCCAATAAAAATCAGAAGCCGCTTGGCTCGTGTTACGGCAGTATATAATAGATTTCGATAATATAGCTTTTCATATCCCCCGAGCAGCGGCAGGATAACTGCTTGAAACTCGCTGCCTTGGCTTTTGTGTACTGTGATCGCATATGCCAATTCCAGCTGTTCCATTTGATCAAAGGTATAGGTGGCAGTTCTTCCTTCGAAGTCTGCCACGACCTCTTGCGTATGGCGATTGATGGCACGAATATAGCCAATATCCCCATTGAAAATACCGGTGTCGTTTTCACCGCCCTTGTGCCATATCATATCATAATTATTTTTAATTTGCATTACCTTGTCGCCTTCACGAAACGTATACTGTGGCGATCGCACCTCAGGCTTGTTTGTTGCAGGCGGATTTAATGTTTCCTGTAGTGTGTGATTCAGTTCCACGACGCCCATTGTACCTTTGCGAGAAGGTGTAATTACCTGAATGTCCTCCTTTGGAGAATAGCCATAGGCATTTGGAAGTCTGGATTGTACAAGCTCTACCATCAGTTCTTTCGCTTTTTCCGGTTGTAAACGCTGAAAGAAAAAACAGTCGCTATTCTTTTGGGTCAGATCCGGATATGTTCCGTGAATGATTTTATGGGCATTGGTGATAATACTAGACTGCTGCGCTTGTCGAAAAATTTCTGTTAATGCCACTACAGGAACTTGATTACTGTCGATCAGATTTCGCAGTAAATTTCCAGCCCCGACGGAGGGCAGCTGATCACAGTCGCCTACTAAAACTAGCTTGCAGCTTAATCGCAGCGCACGGAGCAAATGCTCGAACAGCTGTACATCTACCATAGACATTTCGTCTACAACCATAACGTCGCAGTCCAGAGGATTTTGTTCATTGTGCTGGAAGCGCATATTGCCGCTCATGTCAAATTCTACCGTGAGCATACGGTGAATGGTACTTGCTTCATATCCTGTCAAATCGGAAATTCGACTAGTTGCTCGTCCTGTTGGAGCAGTAATCATCACACGGTAGCCCTGTTTCTCATAAAGGGAAATTATGGCGTTTAGTGTTGTGGTCTTTCCCGTTCCAGGACCGCCAGTTAAAATCACCATGTCTCTGGACAATGCTGTGATAATTGCCTGTCGTTGTAAATCTGCATAGTGCATATTGGATTCTTTTTCCACGGTATCAATCATGGCGTTAAAGTCTGTACGATCCGTTGGCGCACTGAAATCCATGATAACCCGAATCCGGTCAGCAATATATCGCTCTGCAATATAATAATCCGCTAAATAGACGAAATCACGTCCTTTTTTTTCGTATCGATAAATTGTTTTTTCTTCCAGTGCCATTTGATAAGCCGTCTCGAAATCCGCTTCACCAATTTTTAAATATCTGCAAGCTTTTTGGGAAAGTTGCAGATAGGGGATACAAGTGTGACCCCGTCCTGCGTTATACTGTAAAATATAATGAATTCCGGCTTGCACCCGTTGCGGTGCAGTAGGGGAAAAATCCATGCCCCGTGCAACGGTATCCGCCTTTCCAAAATCCAGTTCCACGCCTGTAGAACAGAGCAGATAGGGATTTGCCGCTAGCATATCGATTGCACCGTTGCCCCACTTCTGATAGGAACGCATAGCATATTTGGATCGAATGTTGTAGACTTGTAAAAACTCCATCAGTCTGCGCAGTGCGAAAATTTGTTTTGCCTCAGCAGTGATGCTTTCACATTTGCGAGGGGATATGCCACGAATTTCCAACAATCGTGTCGGTTCCTTTTCAATGACCTGTAGCGTTTTATCGCCGAATTGACCGACGATTTTGCGAGCCAATGCAGGACCGATACCTTTGATTGCACCAGATGCTAAATAACGCTGGATATTTACGGCGTCTGCCGGCAGTTTCCGTTCCCAATATTGTGCTTGGAACTGTGTGCCAAAGCGAGGGTGACTGACATAAACACCATCGAGTGCAAGCTGTTCCCCTTCTTCCGCATTTCCAAGCTCGCCAACTACGGTAATTGGGGTACCGCCTACGTCCAGATCCAGAACTGTGTAGCCGTTTTCCGCATTATAATAGAGGACATTTTCTACTGTTCCCTCGATATGTAGTGATTCCGGTGATTCGATTTGCAAAAAACGTCCCTCCATTTTTATATTTCGACATCTTACAGGGCATCTTCTACTATTATACCTTTTTTTTCGGCAAATTGCAATCATTTTTTTGCGAGTTCTGTATGTTTCCAATAATTTTTTCGAAATTTGCACCCTGACAATAGAAAAATCCCGTATGTGATTTACAAAATTCCGTACATAGGGGATTCAACTGTCCATTTTTCGTTCTGTCAACGAGCCAGACAGACTCTGCTACAGGATCTGTCAAAAAGAATTGCAACGACAGTGCAGCAAGGATGTCATCGGCGTTTTCGACATGGTCGAGGAATACCAGTGTTACTATAGGAGGCAGATCTTCTCGCAAGAAGCGTCTGCTGATGCGAAACGCTGCCCACGTACTGGAAATCAGAAAAGTCAAAAGACACAGCCAAAGAATCCATTCCATCTGCGTGTCACCTTCTGCTTTTAGGATATGCGAAATCGGCAAAAGGGGTGAAAAAAGCACTTCGGTATATATCCGAAATGCTTTTTAGCGAAATTTATTTTGTACAATTAGTCACTGACATAAGGCAATAGTGCAATGTGTCTTGCACGTTTAATGGCAGTTGTCAGTTCACGCTGATGAAATGCACAGGTGCCGGTGACTCTGCGAGGCAGAATCTTTGCACGCTCAGTCATACAGCGGCGCAGACGACTGATATTTTTATAGTCAATGCGCTCTACGTGATCTACGCAGAACATACAAACCTTTCTTCTCGGTCTTTTGCCTCTTGGAGCTCTTTCTCTTTCCATGATAAATCTATCCTCCTATCTACTGAATTCGTATTCGTTCGACAGTAATCAAAATATTGCATTAAAACGGGACTTCGCCGTCACTCAGAATCTCTTCAAAATCATCTAGACTACCCAATTGTACGGAGTCGTTTGTCGGATTTGTTGAAGCTGCCGGCTGCTGATACGAAGGTTGTCCATAGGACTGCTGCGGTTGTGAATTTGTTGGCTGTTGATAAGCTCCTTGATAGCCGCCGTTTTGTTCTGCCGCACGCTTGGTTTCGCCAAACGAAACATTATCTGCAACAACATCCATACCATAATGTTTCATGCCGTTTTGATCGGTGTAATTATTATTTTGTAAGCTGCCTTCTACAATAATCATGCTACCCTTGTGGAAATAACGGGTGACAAATTCAGCGGTCTGCCGCCAACATACCACATTGATAAAATCCGCTCCACGCTCACCGGTTTGTTTATTTGCATATCGACGATCTACTGCAATACTAATCCGACAGGTCGAAACACCGTTCGGCGTTTGCCGCAGCTCCGGATCGGCGCAAAGCCGTCCCATTAAAATAACTCGATTCAGCATATCAGCCCCTCCATTTCTGCTTATATTTTCGTATTGCTTATCGAACAGTTGTCAAAGAGCGAAGTACGCCATCGGTGATGTTCAGAACACGTTCGATTTCAGCCGGAACATCCGGTGAAGCAGTGAACGTATAAATTGTGTAATAACCGTCTGGTTCATCGTTGATCGGATAAGCCAGCTTCCGCTTGCCCCACTCATTTACTTCTTCCAGAGTGGCAGAAGACGCAATCTTTTCTCGGAATTTTTCAACCAATTCCTTTGCGGCATCTTCTCCGTTCTTCAGACTAAATACTGTCATCAGTTCATAAGATTCTTGTTTCTTTGCCATTCTAACACACCTCCTTTTGGATTTCGCCCGTAGAATCTTCTACGAGCAAGGATAACAATTTCATTATATCAAATTCAAAATGAAAAGTCAAGCGTTTTTTGAAATTTTTTTCAGTTTTTGTGTTTGGCTGTATATTTTACAGATCTCGTGGTATACTACCATCGGCGGCGAAACAAACGCTTGCCGCCACTGTACCCGATAAATAGTATGCTGTCTTGACCGCACGCAAAGCAGCTTTATGGTACAGGCGCAGCGTGCGGAGAAATGGAGACTTAAGATGTCCAATCAAAACAACCAGCAAAATAGTAGTCAGCAAAACAAGCAGCAGCAGAGCAGTCAGAACCGTCAGTCTCAGCAGAAACAGCATAAAAAGCAGCAGAACAGCCAGAACAGTAATCATCAGTCTTATGGAGATGGTGATGGTGATGGTGACGGCTGTGGCTGCGATCGATAACCGATAACGGAATCGACAAAGTGGTATAGTGAAAGGATGCGCCCATTTTCTGAAATATCAGGAGCAAGGGCGTATCTTTTTTTTTGTATAATTTTCCGAACGTTGTCCATACTCTCCTTGAGGTGAGAGACATGAAAAAATTGGAAATGGCAATGCTGATTGGTTTTACCGGAGCAGTTTGTTGTGCAACGCTAAGTCAAACAGCGAATAGCTTGCAGCAGCTGGAGAGCAGCATTTTACGACTGCACATTTTGGCGAATTCCGATAGCATTGATGACCAGGCGTTAAAACTGAAGGTGCGAGACGGTGTTTTAGCGTACACTTCGGGACTGCTAGATGGTACGGAAATGGATCTGGGTGATGTGGAGTGCATGGTTTCGGCACACCTTACCGACCTAGAGGAGGTTGCGCAAGACATAGTAGAGGCGTGTGGGTATGATTATCCCGTGACAGTGGAGTTGACAGAAATGGCGTTTGAAGATCGAACATATGAAGACCTAGTCATGCCAGCCGGAACGTACGACACATTGCGCATTGCCATTGGGTCGGCACAGGGGCAGAATTGGTGGTGTGTCATGTATCCGGCACTATGTCTCCCCCAGTGCTGCGGATGTGACAGTAGACGATGAAACAGAAAGTACTGTTTTTTCGAAAGAAGAGCGAGATATGCTAGAGCATCACGAAAAATATGTGATTCGGTTAAAATGTGTCGAGTGGCTGGAGTCGATATTTTCATAAAGGACATAAAGAAAAGCTGTTTGTTTTTGGACAAACAGCTTTTTTACTGAAGAATTACAGGTGATTTCAGTGAATTGTCAGATTAATACATACCGCCCATGCCGCTGTCAGCCACCGGTGCAGCCGGAGCTTCTGGCTTCGGCAAATTTGCCACTGCACTTTCGGTCGTCAGTACCATAGCAGCAATGGAAGCTGCATTCTGTAATGCACTCCGTGTTACCTTTGTCGGGTCTACGATACCGCTAGCCATCATATCGCAATATTCTTCCTTGTAGGCATCAAAGCCATAGTCAACTGTACCGTTGCTCTTAATCTTATCAACGATAACACTGCCTTCTAAGCCGGCGTTTGCTGCAATCTGGCGAAGTGGTGCTTCCAATGCACGAAGAATAATTTGTGCACCAGTTTTTTCGTCACCCTCCAGTTCTGGCAAAATTGCTTCAACTGCCGGAATTGCATTGATGAGTGCAATTCCGCCACCAGCAACGATACCTTCTTCTACAGCTGCCTTGGTTGCAGATAGTGCATCTTCAATTCGCAGCTTCTTTTCTTTCATTTCAACTTCTGTTGCAGCACCAACCTTGATCACAGCGACGCCGCCAGACAGCTTTCCAATGCGTTCCTGCATTTTTTCTTTGTCGAAGTCAGAAGTAGAAACAGCAATTTCGTTCTTGATTTCGGTGATTCGATCCTGAATTGCTTCGGTTATGCCAGCACCGCCAACAAGAATGGTATTTTCCTTGTCGATGACAACCTGACCTACCTGACCAAGCATATCTACATTCACATCGCTCAGTTCCATGCCAAGATCGGAAGACAATACTGTACCGCCGGTCAAGATTGCGATATCTTGAAGCATTTCTTTTCTTCTGTCGCCGAAGCCAGGAGCCTTGACTGCAGCGCATTTGAATGTGCCACGCAGGTTGTTCAGAATGATCGTGGTTAATGCTTCGCCTTCGATGTCCTCTGCGATAATCAAAAGCTTCTTTCCCATTTTGACAATCTGTTCCAGCATCGGCAGGATGTCGTTGATGTTACTGATGGTTTTGTCGGTGATGAATACCAGTGCATCATCATAAACTACCTTCATTTTCTCCCGATCTGTAATCATATACGGAGACAGATAACCACGGTCAAACTGCATACCTTCTACTACTTCACTGTATGTTTCAGCAGTCTTGCCTTCTTCAATCGTAATTACACCATCAGTCGTAACCTTTTCCATAGCCTCTGCAATCAGCGTGCCGACTGCATCGTCTGCGGAAGAAATGGTTGCAACTCGTGCAATGTCTTCTGAGCCGTTCAAGTCCTTTGAGTTGGATTTAATGCTGTCTACTGCTGCATCCACTGCCTTTGCAATTCCCTTGTGTAAAATCATCGGGTTTGCACCGGCAGCAATGTTTTTCGTACCTTCATGAATGATAGCTTGTGCCAAAACCGTAGCGGTCGTTGTACCATCGCCGGCAGCATCATTGGTTTTTGTAGCAACTTCTCTTACAAGCTGTGCTCCCATGTTTTCATAGGCATCTTCCAACTCGATGTCCTTTGCAATCGTAACGCCGTCGTTTGTTACCAGCGGTGCGCCATATTCCCGATCTAGAACGACATTTCTGCCTTTTGGACCGAGGGTAATCTTTACGGTATCAGCCAGCTTATCGATACCGGTGACTAGGCTTTCTCTAGCCTCTGCGTTGTATTTGATATCTTTTGCCATAATTCAAAAAACTCCTTTTTATCATGTTCAATGGAAAATTGAAATTAGATGTACATCATCTGATGTGTTACTGCGCAATGCCGAAGATTTCGCTTTCATAAACCAGCGTCAGTTCTTCGCCGTCTAGCTTAATCGTTTGACCTGCACTCTGTGGCAGCAAAACAATATCGCCAACCTTTACTTGCATTGGGATAACCTCGCCGTGCGGTGAGAGCTTTCCGTCACCAACAGCGACAATCTCGCCCTTCACCGGAACGCCTGCCGGATTCTTCGTGGAGAAAACAATGCCGCTTGCGGTCTTTTCTTCTTGTTCTTTCAGAACCTTTATCAATACTCTGTCTGCCAATGGTTTCATTGCCATAATCAATTCCTCCTGTTTCCGTTTTTGAATACAAGGCAGTGCCAATTGCATTCGTTATCACTTAAAGCTAAAAGCTATTAGCACTCTTGTCCCTTGAGTGCTAATACTATTTTACCAGCTTTTCAAAAAAAATCAAGTCCTTTTCTGCAATTTTTTTCAAATTTGGATAGATGTATAAAATATTGAAGAAAGATAAATGAGAAGATATGCAATTTGACGAATGAAATAAAATGAATTTTTCTTAAATTTCTTGGATAAAACGTAGCCACTTTCGAAAAATAGTCATTATTTAAAGAAGTCAAAATTGCAAAATTTTCACATTTTACAATTCAGACATAAATATTGCATAAAAAAAACACGCATTGACCACATAGATATAGTATAATAAAATAGGTTCTTTGAATCTGTCTTTTTTCTTGTCATATTATCGTTTTGCTGTATTTACGGGGGACAAATGACAGAGTGACAGAAAAAGGTGGTTTTGATGGACGGCGGTACTTTGATGTACCGTAATTCGTATAAGAATCAAATATTTGTTTCAAGTGATATAGCTTGCCTGTACAAGCTTTTGTTATGAAAAAACAAATATGGAAAGGCGTGAATTGTTATGGCATTTGAAAAAGTATTGGTAGTCGATGATGACCCGAATATCTGTGATATGCTGCGAATGCATCTGGAAAACGAAGGGTATAGCGTTATTTTATCCTATGATGGTGATGAAGCACTGGTGAAGTTCAATGCGCTGAAGCCGGATATTGTCTTACTGGATGTAATGCTTCCGACACAGGACGGATGGCAGGTTTGTCGGGAAATCCGAAAGAAATCGAGTATACCAATTATTATGATTACTGCGAAGGGGGATACCTTTGATAAGGTGTTGGGATTAGAATTGGGTGCTGACGACTATGTGGTAAAACCGATTGATGTGAAAGAAATCTTAGCACGAATGAAAGCGATTGCACGCAGAGTTGGCACCGCACAGGAGGAGTCCGAAGTCAAGGAAGTCCGTTATGAGAATATGACTGTGAATATGACACGTTATGAGCTTCGTGTTTATGGCAGGGTTGTGGATACACCGCCGAAAGAGCTGGAGCTGCTCTTTTATTTAGCATCGAATCCGAATCGTGTTTATACGAGAGACCAACTTTTGGATGAGGTTTGGGGTTTTGAGTATTATGGCGATTCTCGGACGATTGACGTACATATTAAGCGGCTGCGGGAAAAGCTGGAGGGCGTTTCGGACAAGTGGTCATTGCGTACCGTTTGGGGCGTTGGCTATAAGTTCGAATCGGACGAAGCAGACTAAGCCGTGGCAGTTCCAGAAGAATTTCTCTCTGCACTGCGCCAGGCACTGTCCGACTTTGATGCAGAATCGACAATATCTACGACACTGGATCCGTCTCTTTATGTTGGAACGCAGTGGGAAGAATTGTCAGGGCTGCTCTCTGCACTGCTTCAGAAAACGGCACAGACACAGGAAAATAACTGTCAGTTTTTGTCGAATGTCTCCCACGAGCTGCGGACGCCAATTACGGTAATTTCCGGCTATGTGGAGGGCATTTTAGATGGTGCTGTCCCCAAATCACGTCAGACCGAAATTTTGTCTGTGGTGGATCAAGAACTGAAGCGCATGAATCAGATGATTACTGCAATGCTAAACTTATCAAGGTTGGAAGCGGGAACGCTGCAGCTTCATCGCAGCTGGCTGACGTGGAATGATTTGGCGTTTCGGACACTGCTCCTTTTTCAGAGCCGCCTAGAAAAACGACAAATTGCCATAGAAGGACTGGATGACCTTACCGTACAAATTTATGCCGATGCTGACTTGATGGGACAGGTGATGTTCAATTTAATTGAAAATGCGGTGAAATTTGTCAATACAAATGGAACGATTACCTTTCATTTTTCAGAGACTGATACCACATGGTGTATGACCTTGTGCAATACGGGCAGCGATATTTCCGTGGAGGAACAGGAAAAACTTTTTGAACGGTTTTATCAATCTTTCGATACCGCACCACAAAATCAAGTGGGAATCAGTCTCGGATTAGGATTGAATTTGGTGTATCGGCTTGTACAGCTGCATGACGGGCAGGTTGTAGCACGCAGTCCGAAAGCACAAGAGACGGAATTTGAAATTCGTCTGCCGAAAATGTGTTAGCATATAC
>Ga0192253_1040_pt1 | contig 24980 bp, 18 predicted proteins | sample Koala_Koa26_J3_FD_131273 | JGI IMG/M metagenome (GOLD analysis project Ga0192253, IMG submission 131273) | Enriched cells from koala feces incubated with labeled cellulose particles, San Francisco Zoo, California, United States - Koala_Koa2-6_J3 ...
TGGAGTGAACATATCAAAAACAGGCAATTACACAATTTTAATTACAGTCTCTTATAAGGGCCATCTTCGTACCCTTCTTTCGACGCAATAACTTTCAGCCTTGCGCTAGCACACGCTGAACTCCCCGCATTACCATTACTGCAGGCAGCAATAACCTCCTTATCACTGGCAATATCTTTTTCAAGCAATGCATCATATTTCTGCTGTACCTTTTCACGTTCTGCCGGATCTTTACTGTTTTTAAGCGTCTGTTTTGCTATCTCAAGTTCTGTCTTTTCAGACACGCTCAGGTAGTTATTCTCAACTAAAGCCCTTTGCCCTAAAAAGATATAACAAAACCCAACAAAAACCTAATATGCCCCCCCCCCAGACCACCCAACTGAGCAGCATAAACAATATCGCTCCACAAAACTTCAAAAATCCCGCTTTGAAACCATGCTAACGCTACAAACGTTAGTTTAGTTATTATGGCCGCTAAGATCATGCCAATAAAACACAATAAGAGAATTGAACTGCATATAATAAACTTACCTATTACCACTCGAAAAGAATATTTCATTTCTTGAGTTCCTCAGATACTTTATCTGTTACTTTTCCACCTAGCTCGGATCCTATAGAACCGCCAATATCTCCAGCAGTTCCAGGAATATTGCTCGGTTTCATGCCTTCTCGAATGATATCGTTACGATTTACTTCAGCATATTTTATCCATGTTGGATCGTACTTAGGATCCCAGCCATTTGTCACCCATTTTCCTACAGCATTCGTAATCTTATCTGTCCCCTAAGTAATACCTTTACCGATACCATACCCAGCAGCAGAACCGATACCATTTGAAATTGCACCAGACAGAGGATCTTTGTTGCCGATCCAGTTACCCAGCGCACCACCTGCAGCATTCCAGCCCACAGTCCCCGCCAGGCCATTACCCATGCTGAACACATTCCCCCAGCCTGCAATGGCTGCGTTTGCCGGATCTACAGTACCATCAGCCAGATAACTGATACCAGCATTCGCACTTGCTCCAAGTCCCCACATTACCTGAGCACTACCGGGGAGTAGTGCCACAGTACCTGTTGCCAAAGCCAGCCCTACAGCATCCCTCTCATTCATTGCTTTCTGGCAGGCGGCACCGGAAGAGTTTTCTGTACATGTCGCCATGTCGATACCATGCTGGCGTATCCACGCAGCATGAGCATATTCACTACCGCCAAGTAAATTATTCTCAACAACAAATCAACGATAAAAACGATTTAATATCAATATGATGAATAATAATCGTGACAACCATAAAAATATTAACCTTAGTTTTATTTTTAGGTTGAAAAAAAGCTCTCTTACAAAAATAATTTTTGTCTTACCATATTCCAGATTAGAAAAAAAACGACAGTGTATAAAAAATAAAACAACACCTAAAAACCATACTATATCGACCAAGTAATTCTTAACAAGTGGATTACGATTATGATCAAAAGCCAATCCAAATATAAAAACACAGATAACCGATAGTGCAGAGGCATTTGCTCTCATGTCAGAACTAAAAAATATATAATCAAAAAACAAAAAAGAGTCCCGGGCAAATTTTACACCACCGAGATCTTTATATATAAACAAAGCAAATAGCACTGTGAAGGAAAATATTGACAGCGCAAGCATCAATAAAAATAGTAAACTATAAAAATTATTTAAAATCATATCGATAAACCTCACTTGTTGAAGTGCCATTAACGTCAACGCCTTTAATTTCAGTTGCACTCCAACCCCAACTTGGGCCAAAACCAAAAGTGAAACTAACACCATCTTTACCCGTAGAAAGCCCCACTGCACCAACGCCAAAACCACCATTTATCGAATAATCGTTATCATTTGAATTTATTAATCCCGGGAAATACGGGCCAAAGGATAATCCGATCGAGGCTCCGCCATGAGCACCTATACTATAAATATCCCCTTGATTAACTGAAATATGATTGTCATCTATAGTTCCGCTTAAAGTATAACCCCGGATAAAGCTAACATCACCGCCAGCCTGAACTACCGGGTGTACTTTATATGTTGTCCCCCAAGAAGGCCCTTCACCAATAGCTATACGATTCATCCCTTCTTGAACCTGCTCCGGTGTCAGATTATTGTCCTGAGCATACTGATTCCACGAGGCTACGGCCTGTCCGTAATCCTGTGTTCCTGATGGCAGGATATTGTTCCAGCCATCACTGAGTGAGTTATTCTCAACAGCATTCTTCCCGCTTTGTGCTCCCACTGCTGCTGATGCGGTGCTGTTTCCGGTAAGACCGCAGGCCAGCCCTGCTGACACAGTTGCCAGCGTACTTATCGTCTGCTTCTGCTCTTCACTGAGGTCTGACTGCTTCACGCCAGGATACAGCATTCCGGTAATCGCTCTGGCTGCCAGCTCTCCCGTTGCTGCGCCTGCTGCACCGGCAGCGACATTATTACCCTGCATTGCCGCCACTGCGCCGCCCAGAATGGCGTGAGCAATGGCGTTTACTGCCGGGTCTTTTTCTGTTGATTTCAGCAGATGTGCCAGTTCCGGTGCTGAAGCTCCGGCCAGAGCACCTGCTAAATTACCCCCCACCAGCCCCTGAAGCGCCGCTGTCGCGGCCTGGATACCCCGCTGAATTTCACTGCCGGTACCATACTTCGCCATTTCATTCCTGTAAGCCTGCGTGTCACGCAGTTTCGCAAGATATTCCTGACGTTGTTTCTCTGTTGCATTAGCAGGAAGTGTTTCGCCGGTTGCTTCCTTCGCGGCCTTCAACGCATTCAGTTCTCCCTGTGTACGCGCAATATCCGCCACCTGACTGCCTATGTCACTGATAAGCCCCACTGTCTGCAGACGCCTCTGCTCTTTCTCCTTGTCAAATATCGGGCTGATACTGTCATTAGCGTGCGCAGGGTCACGGCTCAGGTTCGCCAGATTCTGCTTCTGATTGTCCCTGTCCCGGATGGTGATAGTGCCTTCTGCCACTGCGGCCTGAGTCGTTCCTTCCGCATGTCCGCTGTGACCTCCGGCGGATATCATGCCACCCGGCATGTTACCCTGAAATTTATCCCCGAAGCTGCCACCACCGCTCAGACTGATTCCACTGTGACTGACTTTATAATCCGCTTCGTTGTGAAGGTCACTGAACCCCAGCGTTCCGGTATCCAGGTGGTTTTTATCCGGTGTGGCAGTGGAGGCAATCACCGCACCATCCAGTTGGGTATGTCTGCCCACTGTAATGTCGAAGCCACCATCACCGGCAAACATTCCGGTTTGTTCAGCAACGGAGTCAAAGCGGCTCTTCATCTTATCCCGGGAGGCAGCGATGTAACCTGAGCCGGTCATGGAGCCAAAGGTAAAACTGCCGCCGGCAGCCACGCTGGTCTGTTTACTGTCGTACTTACTGGTGTCCTGCTGGCTGCTTATCAGCAGGTCGTGGCCCACATCGGCGATAATCCTGTTGCCGTTGACCTGAGCACCGTTCAGTACCGTATCCCGACCACTGTTGATGGTGACGGTTTTACCGCTGTCTGTTGTGGTTTCAGTCCACTCAGTACCGTTACCTTTCTCGCTGCCTTTTGCCGCATTAACGCCGGCAAAGACGCTGATACCGGCACCGTTACCACCGGCACCGATACTGACACCCACGCCACCGCCACTGCTGCTGTTCCTGCCCGTTGTTTTTTGTGTGTTTGCGGCGCCACTCAACAGAATATCATTCGCGGCATCCAGGCTTGTGTTACCACCGGCCTTAAGCTGGCTTCCGGCAATCACAATATCTCCGCGGTTATCGCCCCTGTTTTTACCGGTTGCGACAACAGACAGATTATTCCCGGCATTCAGCGTACTGCCGGATACTGTGTCACTTTCAGAATGTTGTTGTGATTTCGATTTCTGGGTGGTGAGCGACAGGCTGACTCCCATCGCATTCGGGTCACCGGTTGCGGAGGCCATTGTCGCAGCCTGTCCGGCCTGCACACCAGACAGCGCTGTCTTTGTGGCCTGCAGGGCTTTCAGACGGCTGTCACTGCTCTCCTTCGTCTCCTGTGCACTGGTAACCGCATTATTGATGGCACTGCCCACCGTGCCGGAAAGGGCAACCGTCAGCCCGCTTTTCTTCTGCTCAAATTTTTCGTCCACAGTACGACGGTCATGCCCCGGGTCAACCACCACACTGTCACCGGTAATGCTGATATCCCGGTTCGCAATCACATCCGAACCGCTGATATGAGCCTGTTTGCCCGCGGTAATACTGACATTACCGGCAGTGGAGCCGATGGTGCTGGCACTCTGACTCTGCGTTGTCCCGGCCTCGCGCCGGTCGTGCGTTGTCTTACTGCTGCCAATGGTGAAACCAATACCGCCGGTACCCATCAGACCGGATTTCTTCGTTTCCTTAAAGCGCCAGGACGTATCTGTACTGGTCGCAGCAAGAACATCAACATGGTTACCCGCCGCCAGTGACACATCCCGGTCAGCCACCACATCCGAACCCTCTACCGTCAGGTTATCACCGGCGTTAACGGTCACGCGGTTCCCCGACAGCAGGGAGCCTGCTTCACGGGTGGCACTGTCCTCACTGATGGTGCGGGTGGTTTTCTTACTGAGAAAACCTCCGCTTTTTTTCTTCGTTTCCAGATAGTGATAGTCACTTTCTGTCGCCGTGGTCAGGGCAACATCACGACCGGCATTCACGCTGATATTGCCGGTTGCGGTAACGGATGACGCAACAGCGGTGATATCCCGTCCTGCGGTGACGGTGGTGTCACCACCGCTGGCGATTTCCGTTCCCTGCTGACGGACTGTCTCGTTAATCTCTTTCTTTTTCTTCGACGTATAGCTGTCGCCTGCGCCGGCAGACTCTGCCACCAGGTTCACATCACGTCCGCCCCGGATGACCACGTTATTTTCCGCAGCCATACCGGCAGCCTGACTGGCAATATCACGACCGGCAACAAGGAGGAGGTTATCGCCCGCCGTCACCGTGGACACAGCTGCGTGGCTTTCATGACTTTCTGACCTGCCGTTGCGACTGTTTTTGCTTTCCCTGACTGCATTCAGACTCAGGTCGTTACCTGCAGAAAGCAGGGCGCTGTGCCCGGCAGAAACAGAGGATGCCGTGACATCCAGATTATGGCCTGCAGCCATCGCCAGGTTACCGCCGGCGCTGATGCTGCTGCCCTGTGAGGTGGTGGATGATGAACTGTTGTCATCAGTGTGCCAGAAACCGGACTGACTTTTGCTCCCGCTTATCAGGTTTGCGGCAATGTTGATGTCATTACCCGCAGACATTCCAAGGTCTCCACCGGACGAGACCGTTGCCCCGGTAATATCAATGTTTTTCCCTGCATCCAGTGAAAGTGAATCAGTGCCTTTAATGGTCGCAACCGGACCGGTGTCCGTACCGCTGAGATGCACACCACCATATTGGCTGTCACTGCCCGCATTCCATTGCTGACGCCGGGTGATATTGCTGATGTTGCCACTCACGCTTTCCAGTTGTACGGTTTTACCGCTGATGACTGAGCTGATATTGCTGATATCCCCGATGGCGCTCAGGTCCAGGCTACCGCCCGCGCTTATCAGCCCCGCATTCAGGTTGTCGATATAGCCGGAACTGTCGAGCGAGAGGTCGTTCTGTGCGTTGATGCTGCCGCCGCTGTTGGTGATATTGCCGCCCGCAAGTTGCACGTTGTTCCCGCTGATAACGCTGCCGTTATGCAGGGTGATATCTTCCGGCGACAGATACAGTTTCGGGACCATGACTGTTTGTCCGTTGATGGTGACTGACTCCCACCACAGTATGCTGCCGTCAAGCTGAGCAATCTGTTCAGCTGTCAGCGCCACACCAAACTCTAATCCCAGTCCTTTCTGTTGTCTGGCCGCGTTATCCATCAGATACCGCATCTGTTCCGTGTCTGAACCCAGTCCGTTGAGATAACGTGAACCCGTCCGGCTCAGCACCGCGTTACTGACATACCGGGTATCAAAGACCGCATCCCCCAGGAAACGATAATCTTTTTCCGGTTTCAGCCCGAGGCGGTCAAGAAAATACGATGAGCCCAGAAACTGTTTTTCATCGGTATACGACGGAGCCGTTTCACGTGGCGCCTGACCCGGCTTCGCTCCAAGAAGCTCATACAGTCCGGCAAACAAATGGCTGTCCACCTGTCCGAGACCATCCAGTTTCGGGTTCACCGTAATCAGATACGGACTGTCCGGGTCCGTGGACGGAACCAGGTATCCATTGTTGCCGGAAGGCAGTGGCCAGTCATCACTGATACCGGTCTGACCGGTCAGTGGCGAACCTCCGGCAATATTTTTCAGGGCACCTTCCAGTTCATCGTGCCATTGCGGAGAGCCAACCACCACCGGCTCATACTGCTGCAGCGCTGTCTGTGTCAGACTGTCTCCGCCGGTCTGCTGACTTAACGTATTCAGTACAGGTGCAGAGACCACCGGACTGACACTACCTGCATGTGCAGTGGTTGTTCCGTTATTGATACTGCTGGTAAAACGGGTCTTAACATCCCCGCCCGCCTGAATAACGGAATAATACGTCTTACCGGGCGTGTAATCTTTTTCCCGGCCATCCAGTGAAAATCTGATGGTATTGTTTTCAAATTCCGGTGACAGCAGGGGCAGTTTATCCAGAGAGCCTGTTGCATAGCTACCGTAAAACGTTTTCGGGTCGTAGCGGTATACCAGATATTCATTCTCTGTCCCCGTCTGCCAGCTCTGATTGCTTAACTCTCTGCCCGAGAGTGCGATATCCCCATTCGCCAGGATAAATGACGCCCGGTTTTCCAGTCGTTCAGCCTCAGCAGAAAGATTACGCCCTGACGCAATGCGGCCTGCCGGATTATCAGCACCGGTTACTGTTGTGATGTTCTGGCTGCTGAGAAAGCGCTGTGTGGCACTGTCAGCAAACGGCGCGTAATAATAAAGCGTATCCATTGTGATATTGCATGCCCCGTGCCCGTTGCAGGGCGTACCGTGCTGATTTTCAACTTCACGGGTGAAATAGCCATAGCTGCCGTCAGGAAGAAGGGAAAGGGGAATATCAACCAGAGCATTTCCCATTCCCTGAATGGATGAGGGGTTAGTCCGGGTTGTTGTTGTGGCAGAAAATCCCTCCCGCTGGTTCAGAAGATGCCCGGTTCTTACAACAATATCGCCCTGATGCGTCTCAATATTCCCGGAATTATTGATAATCTCTGTGTTTGCACCGCCGGAAGCATCCTTCTGTACCCACAGACTGTTGCCGGCCAGGATATCACCATGCTGGTTATGCAGACGGTCTGTAAACAGCTTCAGGTTATTCCCCGCATAAATCAGCGCACTGTTCAGCAGGGTACCGGCCACATTCATTGTCAGACTGCCTGCCGTGCCGGTAAAACCACTGATGGTGATATCACTCCGGCTGTTCAGACTCACATCGCCACCGCCCTGAAGTGAACCCGGTGCGTTAAGGAAAAGACGCTGTGCGCTGAAAACACTGTTGCCTTTACCGGCAGTCAGCGTTCCATTGTTGGTGAATGCCTCTCCGGCACCGAGCACCATGGCATCACCCTGCATGACACCGCCGTTGGTGATGGCATTTTGCGACGTGACGGAAAGGGTTTTCCCTGCGGCCAGGGTACCATGATTCGTGAGGGCAGCAATCAGTTTCAGTGTGACATCACCGGTGGCCACCACCTGCCCCTGACCACTGAAGTCCTGAGCGTCAAGCAGCAGGTTGCCTGCACTGTACAGCCGCCCTGTACCATTTTGCAGCAGTGAACTGCCCTTGACGCCAAGCCCGGAGGTTCCCAGCAGGGTACCGCTGTTGCTGAATGTGTGGTAATTCACCAGCAGGTCCGCACCCTGAAGCGTACCGGTATTATTCAGCGTGGTTCCTTTAACGTCGGCACTGCCGGTGGCAAGTACGCGTCCGCCGTTGACAGTATTCACCACATCCAGCAGCAGGGTGGCAGCCTGTACCAGTCCGCTGCCGGTGTTCGCCAGCACCTGCGCCGTCAGCGTGAGGTTACTGCCGGAGAGGATTTTGCCGTCGTTCTGCAGACGGTCTGTGGCGTTCAGGGAAACCCCGCCTCCACCCTGTATCGTGCTCTGGTTACTCAGGGTCGCAGTACTGACATTCAGTGCATTCCGGCTCATCAGAACACCACCGGAACGGTTGTTCACGCCACCGGAGGCTGTCAGCGTCAGCGTTTCGCCCTGCAGATGCCCGCCGTTTGTGAGTTGTCCTGCCGTGATGGTGGTGACATTTCCCTGTAATTGCCCGTCGTTTGTGACACTGTCTGCCTTCAGCGTCAGCACACCTGCACTGAGCAGTTTTCCGTTCGCCTGATTGTTCAGCGTCTGATTCACCGTGAGCGTGAGAGTATCCACACCGGTGATGTCACCCGCACTGGTCAGTGAGTTCGCCTTCAGGGTCAGATTTTTTGCAATCCATTGTCCGCTGTTGCTTAAATTCAGTGCACTGAGCGCCATTTCACCGTTCGAGGTGACTTTGCTGCCCGCTGTGCTGACGAGCTCACCCGTCAGACGTGCAGTCAGGCTGTCAGCCGCCTGGATCGCCCCGCTGTTTGCCAGACTGTCTGCGGTGATCAGCACCCGTTTGCCCTGCCAGTGTCCGGAACTGGTAATACTGCCTGCGGTGATTGTCAGATCGCCGCTGGTCAGCAATGAACCTCCGTTATTCATCAGCGCAGGTTGAGGGGATGCCATACGGGCGGCAAGCGTCAGTGCGGCGATCCCGGTGAGCGTGCCACTGTTGGTGACACTGTTCTGGCGAATCGTGACATGGTTACCCTGGACAGTGCCGCGGTTATCCAGTGAATTTCCATCAAGGGAGAGCGTGCCGGCCGAAAGCAGACTGCCCCGGTTGTCCGTGGTGGCTGCTTTCAGCGTGGTGTCACCCTGGCTCATGATATCGCCGGTACTGGTCAACTGACCGGTTGCCGAAGCAGTAAGGTTACCGGTTGCCAGCACGGAACCACTGTTCGCCCATCTGTCCGCCTGCACGGTGATATTCTGTCCCTGCGTGGTCCCTGCGGTATTCAGTGTTTTGCCCCGGAGGGAGAGGTCGTCCGCCGTCAGCCAGCGTCCGTGACTACCCTGTGAGAGGGTGTCGCCAGCAAGCGCCAGTGCACCGGCGCCCTGCAACAGGCCGTCACCATCCAGCGTGGTCGCCCTGACGCTCAGCGTGTCAGCGATGATTTTTCCCGGATTGCTGAGGGAGACAGCATTTAACATTAAACCATTATCACCGGTGATAAGCCCGCTGTTGCGGATGTCCGGTATATCCAGCGTCAGGTCTGCAGCACTGTACAGCGTGCCGTTCTGCTGATTATCAAGCCTCTGTGTGTTAACGGTGAGTGAGGCCTCCCCCTGCAACAGACCGCTGTTGGTCAGGGTCTGTGACTGTGTATTCAGGGCGGAACCAACAAGTACGCCGCTGCTGGTCAGTTCCGGCGCACTGAGGCTGAGCGACGGGGCACTGCTTTTCCCGCTGTGGGTGAGCTTTTCACTGGCGTTCACCACCATGGTCTGTTGTGCTGCCTGCGTACCTGCAAGACGTGCATCTCTGGCGTTGATGCTGAGATTTTTGCCGCTCTGAAGTTGTGCGCCCGCTGCGGTACTCAGTTTGTCTGCCTGAACCCGGAGGGTGTCACCGGCACTGGTTTCCCCGTCCAGCGCCACTGTTGTCACATTCAGCGTCATCGCAGCATCGCTGTGGGTGACCGATTTTTTACCGGAGCTCAGCGTCTGCGCACTGACCGTCAGCCCTTTGCCGCCGGACAGCACACCGTTCTGTGTCACATCCTGCGCCTTCAGCACCAGTGCATCATCGCTCACCAGCAAACCTGTACTGGTCAGTTTCCCACTGGCCATGATATCCACTTTGCCCTTCGCGCCAGTGCGGCCGCTCTGGGTAAAGTCGCGGGTATTCATGGTCAGGGGACCGCCACTGAGCAGGGAGCCACTGTTGCTGAGCGTTGTACTGCCGAGCGTCAGGGTAGCTCCCTGAACGGCGCCACTGTTATTCAGCGTACCGGCATTGAGTCCCGCATGACTTTTCGCCAGCAATATTCCGTCCTGCGTCAGCGTGGTGGCGCTGGCCGTGAGATTCTGCCCGGCGGTTATCTGTCCCTGTGTTGTCAGCGTGTCACTGGCGACAGTCACGATATCGCGGGCCGCGTTAATCTGGCTGGCGGTATCCTGTGTGATGTTTTTCGCGGCAAGCGTTACATCCCGGCCGGCAGTCAGTTTTTCATTCTGTTGAGTGATTCTGCCGCCGGCGGTCAGGCTGAGGTCCTTGTCGCTGTTAAGCGTTCCATTGCTGAGAACGATATCTCTCCGGCTGCTGACGCTCAGGTTACCTCCCGCTTTATGGTCGCCGGTTAAGGTGACGCCCTGACCTTTTGCAGTGACGGCCCCCGTGGCGAGACTGTTGTTGACAGTCAGTCTGCCGCTGGCATCCAGGGTGATATCGCCATCGCGGGCATAAAGGTTACCAAGATTAACCCCGACACCACTTTCAGTGGAGGTCAGATGAATACGCCTGGCGTACATTCCACCGAGAGCGCCGGTATCAACGGCAACTTTCGGCACATCACCTTCGCCCTTCAGGGCACTGACGCGACCATCTGCAGTTATCCGGTTAGCGCCTGCAGTGACAGTTAAATCCTTCGCATGAAGCGCGGCATTCACTTCCGTTGCACGGGCAATAATGGATACGGCATCGCTCCGGGTGCCGTCCAGGCCCGCGCCATTGATGGTGATACTGCCTTCAGTCACCTCCAGCGCCTGCAGGCTGCCGTCGGCATTCATCACAGGTTTGCCCGTGGTGAGCGTCGCGTGCGGCGTGTTGATAAAACCACAGCCGTCACAGGTGATACCATACGGGTTGGCAACCATCACATTCGCCGCTTTGCCGGCCACTTCCGTATAGCCCTGCAGCAGTGAACGGTTACCGCCGGTCACTTCGTTGATGATACCCTTCGCTTCCCCGCCCGCTTTCAGGTTCGGGTTATTCTGTATCAGTCCACCAAGCTGCGTCGGATTAAGCTTACCGGTGGCATTATTGAGAATCAGCCCTTCCTTCCCGACGTTGTAATCCGTAAACCGGTTATGCGAAATCCCGGCCCCGTTCGGCGTGGCAATGTTCACGACCGGCACACCATTTGCCGCTTTATCCATTCCGGCCCCGTTTTGTGGGGTGATGACGGCCCCCACAGCCGGTAACAACGGCTGCCCGGCGATAATCGCACTGACCAGGTAACTCAGCAGGCGGTAAGTGAAGCGAACGGGAGGCTGATGCATGGTAATAATCCCTTAAAACGCGACGGCAACGCGCCAGTAAACCGTGAGATGGTCAGGGGCAAGCCAGTCCGGGTAAACCAGAGGCAGTCCGGCAGTGAGCGAACCGGAAACATGGCCACTGGTGGTGCTGAGCCCGGCAGCACCACCCCACAGCGTGCCGGACGAGTACGGGTCATCGCTGTCAGAGTGCAGCCAGCCGCCGTCCAGTGCAGCCACTGCACGGACAGTTCCCACATATGGCAGGGAGAACAGAGACCAGGACAGCTCATTCCGCAGATAACCGCCGTTATTACCGGAGATATACTGCTCCTTAAAGCCACGCACTGAACTCTCACCCCCGAGGCTCAGTTGTTCCACACCATGAAGACGGTCCGGTGACCACTGGGCATAAGCGCTGGTCAGCCACCACACACTGTCCGTGACGGGGCACTGAAAACTGGCGCTTAATGACCATTTCCGGAACTGATCTACGGGCAGGTCTCCCCTTTTCCCGTGGTCGCTTTCTGCGCCGAACCAGGGCATCCCCCGTGTGAATACCGGATTCAGTGTTCCGACACCCCCCAGAAACTTGTGGGTGTGATTCAGCCCGACAGAAAATGAAGTGAGTTTACGGCTGCTGCCCTGAAGCAGAACATCATCCAGATAATTGTGAATAATGCGGTGCTGCAGACCTCCGGTCAGTGCTGTCTTCATGTCCCCGTTACGGAACAGGACATGCGACAGTCCCAGCCGGTGAGTCTGCAGGTCTCCCGTGGAACGCCACCGCCAGCCCCGGTTATCTATGGTGCTGAGGTAGTCACTCCATGAATACGTGTAATCCACCAGGGTATAGCCATACGGCAGACTGACACCGGCGGCAAAATTCCTCGCATCATGTGACACCGAAAAGTCACTGCTCCGTCCCCCGCTGACAAACCAGTTGTCAGCCAGCCCCAGAGGATTATTAAAGGAAAGGACACCATTTAACTGCCCCGTACCGGTATTCTTCTGCCCGCTGTTGTCGATGCCCACGCTCCCTGTGACAGGCCATTCCGGCAATGCCGTCAGTGTCACCACCGACCATCCCTCACGGTCACCGGGCGATATTTCAATCTGTACCGGCTCCGTACGCAGACGATTAATCTGCTCCATCCCCTGCTCAATATCCCGCAGGTTCAGAACCTTCCCCTCCATTCCCGGGAAAACCATCTTCAGGGTGCGGGCAGGAAGGTCAGCGCCTTCCGCCCGGATTTGCTGCAGCCTGCCTTCCATGACCGTTATGTGCAGTACGCCCCCTGAAAGGTCCTGCTCTGTCAGAAAGGCCCGGCTGGTGATATATCCCCGGCGTATATAGCCGTCCGTCACGGCATCCGTGACCGCGGTCAGCCCCGTGATATTCAGACACTGATTCACCCACGGTGCCACCAGTCTGTCGGTTTCTGCAGACGTCAGTCGGGTGGCCCCACTGACAACAATGCTTGACACCGTAAAGCAGGGACCTTCAGTACCGGCAGACGTTTCCGGAGACGGCGTGATGGTCAGCGGCGCACTGCGCTCCAGCGCATCACGCTGACGCTGGTTTTCATCCAGCAACTGCTGCTGTTGCTGCTGAATTGCACTGCGGTCACCCGGAGACAGCATGGCTGCCGGAGACGAAAATGCGGGGATGAAACAACCAGAAAAAACGGAGAGGGAGAGATAGCATATCCACGGAGAGCCGCGCCGGAACATATCACAACAGGGGACAGACAACGCACGGGATAAAAGGGACGTTTTCGTCAGAATGTTTTTCTGCCGGTGCTGCATGTTCTCCCCGTATTCTGGCCTGTGTGATGCCAGTGTAAATTCATGTCAAAAAGTGTCAGTAAAGAAATTTACATCAGAAGAGAAGCATTTTTGAACAGTAACCCGGTAAAATATCAGGAAAAATCGAAGAAATGTGATAAAGGACGTATTTTTGGCTGTGACGAGGGCAAAACCCTGTTCCGGTTACCGGTCATGCTCCGGCCCCCACAGACTATTTTGCGTCAGGAGTAATATACAGGGATATGACGAGTTGTTCCGGTTATGTTGTCATACACGTCCACAGAAGCCGTCGCAATCCGCATCCCGTACTTTCTCAGCCTCAGGATATCTGCCGCAATGCGCTGGCTGCCGAACCAGAACAGGCCGTCCAGTGCGCTCACCTGCAATCCTGTCTCCAGCGCATACTTCAGCCGTTGACAGGGCGCTTTCACTTCCCGGGCAATCAGTTGGTATGGCGATGATGTGTTTTCATTCGCAACCACCCGCCGAATACGGTGAGACAGATGATACCGGAATGTATCCGGCCCACCCGAAAGGCTGGCCTTCAGGTTGTACACGCAGCCAAAGCGTTTATCGTTGAACACCACATTTTTCTGGCTGATGTCCCATTCTTCACGCGCGCGGCAATCAGTTGTGGTGTACGAGTAAGCAACAAGCGAAAAGGCAGTTCAAAACTGGTGACGTAATCCACATTCAGCAGAGCAATACGCAGCCGTTCTTCTGGCCCGGCCTCTGTCTGCCGGCACTCCTCCAGAACATCCTGCCACTGCCGGCGAAGGCGTGGAGATTCATTCAGTTCTGTAAAGCAGTTTTTATCCGCCAGATAGTCAATTCGTATATGCATACTGAAGAGCATTCCGTATAAAGATTCAGCTGGCAAAACTTTATCAGTCTGTAAAAACTAACGGAAGAGTCGATATTTCTCCCGTCCATCACCGGATGATTGTTGCAATACCCCGTGGCATCAGAGACTGAACAGCCGTTTTTAACGCAACGTATTGCTCTGATGTATCAGGCCGGACAACCCGAAAACAGCCTTTCACCCTGCATTGTCCGCCAGCGCTTATTACCAGCCACGTCTGTTGCAGTAAATTAATCAGTTGAGAACATTCTTCATCAATCGTGACGCTGGCTCGCGCATGGCAGAAAAGGTCCTGACTGAGCAACAACAGGCATCGTATTGTTGCTGCTCCATGTTGTTTATATGAACGCATCCCGTTTGCAAGGCTTCCGTGTTTTTGACGTTGACGGTAGATTGCTGCTCTATATCCCTATTGCAGCCGGTGCTGCGGGCCTCGATGAGATTCGCTGACTCTCGCCTTATTCACGCAACGAGCTTTAAGCTCAGAAAAACATCCAAGTTTGGTGAGTCACAGTCTTACGTGTCGTTGTCATCAATATAGGAATGGATAATCTGGAGAGCGACACTGCGGGCTGATATTGCGGTTTTACGGCAAGTTTTTAGCATCCGCTTCTACGCCAAATACCTGAAGTAGGAATGGATGCGTTAGCAGCACACATCCGGATCTGCGCGGGGAATAGCCGGAAACGGCTATCCCTACCACAATAGCTAACTTTGCAATAGTGCCCTTTTAGGCTCATGTACTCTGACGTAATTCTATCTGGTAGTTGAATTGCACGATACGCGACTCTTCTGATTCATCATGATTATTATTCAATAGTCCAATCAGTAACTTACCTGTCTCTATCCCCATTTTTTTGTAGTCAATACGGATGGATGTCAAGGTTGGGTGTGTTTGATCGCAACTGTCTGAACCGTCAAGACAAGCTACAGCGATATTTCCAGGGATTTTTAACAAACGCCGCTGACACTCAAACATGATACCCAGCGCAATCTCTTCGTGGCTGCAAATCACAGCATCCAGCTCTGGTTGTCGCAGTAATATCTCGTTTAATGCGTAACGCCCCAATTGCAGACTTGCGGCATCCGGCATTGTGATAACAAGATCAGTGTTCTGGTAATGGCTCAGCATTGCTTTATGCCAGCCGTTCAGTTGCTGACGTTGCAGGCGGTTTTCCATATGCGCACCGATAAATCCGATATTCTTATAACCCTGCTCCAGCAGATGTTCGGTCAGTTTATGTGATGCTTCAAAAAATGCTGTTTCGATGGTAATTTGAGCCGGACTGAAAGGGGAACCGACAACGTTAATGGTAGGTATATTTGTTTTCTCGAGTATCTGGTGAGTTTTATCAGCCAACTGAGAACCAAAAATAACTAACGCCGCCGGGTTGCCTTGAAGAAGCGTCATCAGAATTTCAGCTTCTTTGAGCTGATTATACTCATGACACCCAAGCAGTAGCTGGAATTCATTTTTATTAAGCACCTGCTGCAACGACTGCATAAAGCGGGAGCTGGCTTTATCTGTCAGGGAAGGAACCAGTACGGCGACTGTATCACTGTGACCAGATGCAAGGGCGCCAGCAGTTCTGTTGGGAATATAACCCAACTCTTCTACGGCCTGTTCTATCTTTTCCCTCAGCTTGTCAGAAACCTGTTCCGGTGTTCTCAGCGCGCGGGAAACGGTCATGGTTCCGACACCTGCAAAGTTAGCGACCTCCTGCAGCGTCACCCGTCCGGTACCACGGCGCTTACGTGTTTTTTCCATTTCGACTCCATGGATAATTACAACCAGCTGTTTTCATTACTTTTATTTTACCATTACTCTTTCCAGTTTTTGCCCACGGTAGCAAATATCCTGTTGCATTGTATATGCAGGAACCGAATATAGCCAAAGCATGGCGGCAGAGAAATGATAGCGCTATCACAAAGATTGGTAGCGTTATCAGATAGCGCTATCAAATGCGACAATCATCACATTAATTAATGCGTAAAATATCTACTCTCCTGTTAATTATCATCGGGAGTTATCAGTCGTATGTTAAAAAATCTATTAAATACAGAGGTCGTTCAGGTCGTGGAACAGGTCAAAGACTGGCGGGAAGCCGTGGCGATTTCATGCCGACCGTTGATTGAAAACGGTTCTATCGAACCGCGTTATGTTGATGCGATCTATCACTCGCACGACACTATCGGTCCGTACTATGTGGTTGGCCCTGGTATTGCGATGCCTCATGCGCGCCCGGAAGAGGGGGCTAACAAGCTGTCATTAGCACTGACCCTGATCCCTTCAGGTGTGAATTTTGATGCCGATGAAAACGATCCAGTGAAATTACTGATTGTGCTGGCTGCAACCGACAGTACCAGCCACATTGAAGCGATTTCTCAACTCGCCAAGTTATTCGATAACGAAAAAGACATACAGGCTATTTTGACGGCCAAAACGACGCAGGACATTTTGTCTGTTATTGCGCGCTATTAATCCTGAGGAACATTTATGAAAATAACAGTGGTTTGCGGTAACGGCTTAGGCACCAGCCTGATGATGGAAATGAGCATTAAAAGCATTTTGAAGGATTTGTCCATCAGCGCTGATGTTGATCATGTCGACCTGGGCTCCGCGAAAGGGACGCCGAGTGATATCTATGTCGGCACCAAAGATATTGCCGAGCAGTTAGTCGCGCAGTCTGTCGCAGGCAAAATCGTCGCCCTGGAAAATATGATTGATAAGAAAGCCATGAGAGAACGTTTGTCCGTGGCATTAACCGAATTAGGCGCACTGTAAGCTGGGGGCGATATGGATTTCTTTCGTTTTTTGATGAGCGATGTACTTTCCGAACCCGCGGTGCTGGTCGGTTTAATCGCCCTGATTGGCCTGATTGCACAGAAAAAACCGGTAACCGAATGCATTAAAGGTACCGTCAAGACCATTATGGGGTTTGTGATTTTAGGCGCAGGGGCGGGTTTAGTTGTGTCGTCACTGGGTGACTTCGCAAACATTTTCCAGCATGCCTTTGGTATTCAGGGTGTCGTGCCGAACAATGAAGCCATTGTTTCCGTAGCGCAGAAAAGCTTCGGGAAAGAAATGGCGATGATTATGTTCTTTGCGATGGTTATCAACATTATGATTGCCCGTTTCACACCGTGGAAATTTATCTTCCTGACCGGTCATCACACGTTGTTTATGTCGATGATGGTAGCGGTAATTCTGGCAACAGCAGGCATGACCGGCGTTACGCTTATAGCCGTTGGCTCTTTGGTTGTTGGCGTGGCAATGGTCTTTTTCCCGGCTATTGCGCATCCGTACATGAAGAAAGTGACCGGTTCTGATGACGTTGCCATCGGCCACTTCTCAACATTATCTTATGTATTGGCCGGTTTCATCGGCAGCAAGTTTGGTAATAAAGAGCACTCGACTGAAGACATGAATGTGCCGAAAAGTCTGCTGTTCTTGCGCGACACGCCGGTTGCTATCTCTTTTACCATGAGCATAATTTTCCTGGTGACGTGCCTGTTTGCGGGTGCAGATGCGGTGAAAGAGCTTAGCGGTGGTAAAAACTGGTTCATGTTCTCTATCATGCAATCCATTACCTTCGCAGCTGGCGTGTACATCATTCTGCAGGGTGTGCGCATGGTGATTGCGGAGATTGTCCCGGCATTCAAAGGTATTTCAGACAAGCTGGTTCCGAATGCCAGACCTGCTCTCGATTGCCCGGTCGTCTTCCCTTACGCACCTAACGCTGTACTGGTTGGTTTCCTGAGTAGCTTTGCTGCAGGTTTAATCGGTATGTTCACGTTGTATCTGCTGAACATGATCGTGATTATTCCTGGTGTGGTGCCGCACTTCTTCGTAGGTGCAGCTGCAGGGGTATTCGGTAATGCAACGGGTGGACGTCGTGGTGCGATTTTGGGTGCCTTCGCTCAGGGCTTGCTTATTACCTTCCTGCCAGTATTCTTATTGCCGGTGCTGGGTGATATTGGTTTTGCTAACACCACCTTCAGTGATGCTGACTTTGGCGCACTGGGTATTTTGTTAGGGATTATCGTTCGCTAATATTTTGATGACATTAATATCCTCCAGGATTTCAGGAACGTGGAGGATATTAATTCCTCTTGTTTTCTCCATTTTTCTTTCTTCCAGTCAGGACTGCATCCGATTAATTGTAAGCGCTCCGAGAAGTACGTAGCGTAAGGATTATTTTACAGCTGAGAAGTTTCAGTGCAGCAGTTCATGCACACGGTTCGACGGCTAGTCATTGATCTTCATAATTACCTCGCGTAAAAAACGGGGTAAGGCCGCTCATCCCAGCGTCATCTCCACAGGTAATAATTCAACGCCAATGCCAGAAGAGTTCGTTAACGGAAGACGCCGTGATATACGCCCTTTGATCAGCGAGAGCCTGAGCCATTTGAACAGAAGATTATCATTGATATCATGCTCCCGGGCAATACGGGCAACAGAACCCCTTGGTTGTAAAGCCAGTGTAACCATTTGAAGTTTAAACTCATTTGAAAATGACCTGCGGGGTTCAGCTGATAATGTTTTTTGTTCCATAACAGGTGTCCACTAGTTGAAAAGGTGGGTACCTATGTTACCAATACTGGCTTAATGGCTACATACAGCAGTCGGTTTACGCATACACTTTTATAGTGCACTCCGGCCTCATGAATATAACGGTGGATTACCGCCGAACGAATCGGAAAATAGATACTGGAAAAAAACTGAAATTGTGACCAGTTTTTGTTGACCACTACAAATAAATAAAAGAGTTGCAGTGCTTGCTCGGTAAGAAAACAATGGAAGTTGAGATCCTCAAAGAAGCTGTGGAGTACACCACTCTACAGTAGTTGCGCAAATTTGGAGTGGACGATAATGTGATCGTCTATAAGGGCAACGCTATCATAGTCTTGTCCTGGCGGGTAAAAAAGCGCGCTTACCTTAACGATAAGCGCGCCGCTGTTCAGGCCTTGAGTGGTTATTCAATTCCTGTGGTGACTGTAAAAGTGCGCGTTTGCTGCGGTGCAACCTGAATCAGCGTGCCATTACGTTGCGCGGCAAGATACCCCTCAGGCCGACAGGTTGCAGGTAATGCAAAGGCGGCTACCTGTTGCTCTCCGTTATAAAGGATCCAGCGTGTCACATAATTTAGTTCAGCACTGTAGAAACGAGTAACAAACGTAGTGCCATCGGGAGAGATCATGCGAAACTCTGGCTGATCTGTATAAGCGTCCAGTTTGTCTGCAAAGAAGACAATTTCTGGATCATAAAATTCCGGTTGACTCAGCGTCGACAGAGAGGCTTCTCCCTGCATAATCCGTTGATTAAACGCCAGCCACTGAGCGGTGGGATTAACATGCGAAGGCACTGATTCACGCAATCTTAATATTTCGTCCGGGATATTCTGGCTGAATGTAGCATTTGGTATATATGCATAATTCATGTGGCACATATATTGTAGTGGCATATCTACAGAAGCCAGATTGGTTACGGCCATCTTAATATCGAACAGTGTAGAGGATTTGTGAAGGACCACTGTTGGTTGAGCCAGATAATGATGACCGAAACCCATTACATACTCGTAACGCCCGTTAAGGCGTAACATATCTCCGTCTAATTCCAGCCATGCTTCATCCATCGCGGCACAGGCCATTTCACCGTGTAGCAGATGAGTATCTTCCGCAGATGGGCAGCCATTAGCCAGCAAACCTGAATGAAAAGCAAAACAGCCATAGGTCTCTATCACCTCTGTCGCCGGTTTAGGCTGGCGAAACATATTGCACATGGTGAGGCCGTGTCCATCAAATTGCGCATCCCAAATCATCTGCCCCATCCAGGGAAGAATAATCAAATGTCCACGACTGTTTGCAATTTTAAGCCCCTCGACACCGCTGTCATAGCGAAAAGACGTGACAGTAAAATCACTATTTTCCAGCAAGATACGAGGTTTCTCGCCAAAAAGCGCCCGCCACAAATTAATACGCGTACTCATAACGGTTCTCCTCAGGACGCTGTGACTTCAGCCAGTGCGGTACGTACTTTGCTTTCACGCCAGAAGTAGACTCCGACATAGACAAAGCAGAGCATAGAAACCAGGAATGAAAGCTGTAGTGAGTGGAACATATCTGCAATATATCCCTGAATTGCTGGAACCACCGCGGCACCGACAATAGCCATAACAATGACTGCTCCTGCCATTTCTGTATGTTCGTTATCAACTGTATCCAGTGTTCCTGCATAGATCGTCGCCCAGCAAGGGCCAAACAAAACACTTACCAGGACGGCGACATAGACCGCGCTGAAACTTGGAGCCAGTGCAACATATGCCAGGAACAGCGCCCCTATAACGGAATAGAGAATCAATACTTTTTCCGGATTAAAACGCGTCATAAGGATGTTGGCTATAAACTTGCCAATAAAGAAGCAGGCAAAGCTATAGACCATGAAGTTTGAAGCATCACGTTCGTTGATATCGCCCAACTCCAGCGCCAGACGAATGGTAAATGACCATACTGCGACCTGCATACCCACATAAAGGAACTGCGCCACAATACCGCGACGAAAGCGCGGATTTCTAGCCAGATAGCGCAGCGTATCCATTGCTGACGGGCGTTTATGGTGACTTGTCTGTGCCACTTTACAGGTTGGGAAGCGGGTTAAAAGGAACAACACCATGACCACAACCAGAATCATAATCATATACTTATACGGTTCAAGGGTGTTCTCTAACATCAGCACCTTAAAGTTGTGAATTTGCCCGGCGTTCATTCCTGACATCTGCTTTTCAAGGCTTTCCCCCTCGGAGAAAACCAGATATTTGCCCAATAAAATACCAGACGCAGCACCAATCGGATAAAAGGTCTGGCTGATATTGAGCCGCAATGTGGCATAGGCTTTTGGACCGATCATTGAACTGTATGTGTTCGCTGCAGTTTCAAGGAAACTCAGGCCAATCGCAATCGCAAAAATAGCTGCAAGGAACATAGTGTAGGTTGCCATATGTGAGGCAGGGAAAAAAAGTGTACAACCACCAATATACAGCGTCAGGCCAATTAAAATTGCCACCTTATAACTGGTCTTTTTAATCACAAGGGATGCTGGTATTGCAATTAAAAAATAACCTCCATAAAATGCGCTCTGCACCAATGCTGAAGCAAAGTTACTTAGCGAAAATACACTTTTGAATTGAGTGATTAATATGTCATTTAATGCAGCTGCGCATCCCCATAGCGGGAATAAACACGATAACAAAATAAACTGGAACAAGGGAGTCTTATTCAGATACCCATCAGGCATCTGAATGATGTTTTTATCGTTCATAGTGCTACCTTTAACTGTGCAGGATGATTATTCGTTTAAGGTTAAAAATTCATTAAATTGTTCAATACTCGGATAAGATGATTGCGTACCTTTCCCTGTGACGCTGAAAGCGGCAAAGAGAGCGGCTTTTTTCAAAGCGGCTTCAACATCACCGCTTTGAACATAATAATGGGAAAAGCAACCAATAAATGCGTCACCAGCGCCACTAGTATCAACAGCATTTACTTTGAATGCAGGAACATGGACTTCCTGATCACGGGTCATCCATAATGCGCCTTTTTCGCTCATGGTAACAATAATATTGTTCAGCCCTTTATCAACTAACGAACGTGCGGCCAAACGAATATGATCATAAGTATCAACCGACATACCGGTTAATATTTCCAGTTCTGTTTCATTCGGGATAAAGAAATCACATTTGCAGGCATAAGACATATCTAACTCACGCAATGCCGGAGCCGGATTTAATAACACTTCAATACCATTTTTCTTACCAAACTCAATCGCGTGGTAAACTGTTTCCAGTTGAACTTCCAGTTGTAAAACGATCAATTTGCATTTTTTCAGATCTTCTGCCGCTCGATCGATATCTTCCGGGGAAAGAAATTTATTCGCCCCCTTAATTATTAAAATACTATTGCTCGAGTTGGCATTAACAAAGATCGGTGCAACACCACTGCTGGTACAGGGGACCTTCTCAACATAAGTGGTATTAATTCCCCATGATTCGAGATTACGAATAGTATTATCCGCAAAAATATCATCACCTACTTTAGTCAGCATCAGGACTTTTGAATTCAATTTAGCCGCCGCCACCGCTTGATTAGCACCTTTCCCACCACATCCGATTTTGAAGGCAGGTGCTTCCAGAGTTTCTCCTTCTTTAGGCATCTGATTAGTGTAAGTAATGAGATCCACCATATTGGAACCAATAACTGCAATGTCCATTTCACTACCTCTTATAAACTTTCGCATAACAATGGTATTTAAATAACATTAGCATGTTACTTTTGCATCATTTGTGACTGAGATCGCGATTAGCACATCAACCCGATGTTTATTTAATAGACTTCCAGTCTTATCACTCAGGCCAACACTATCTAATCATAAGCAACCTAACAGGATTAATACCGAAAATTCAGCAGTCTATACCCTTTTCATTTCAAAGGGTCGGTCGTATAGTATGGTAACTAAAACAATGTTTACTAATGCCATAATGTTATTTTTATAACATTTTTACGGAGAGAGAGTTGATGGAAACGAAGCAAAAAGAGCGTATCCGACGTTTGATTGAAATACTTAAGAAAACCGACAGAATCCATTTGAAAGACGCGGCACGAATGCTGGAAGTTTCTGTAATGACTATTCGTCGCGATCTCCATCAGGAAGATGAACCTCTGCCACTGACCCTACTGGGTGGCTATATTGTAATGGTGCATAAACCCGCACCATCGATGCCAGTAATCCAGGCGTTCTGATAATTGCAGAGTTGTTTTCGGAGGTGGTTACAGTGAGTCAGCCCGTTCCTGGCGAGCAGGAGACTGATATCACCGATGGGATAAGGTTGTCTGATTGGTATTATAAATATAAGAAGTCATCAGAGAGTAACGTAAAGGATTTGCCAGAATAACCTAAGAGAGTAAATCTCTCCGGTAACAGAGCGCTGTGAAGCATTCTGTATCAGAGTGCAAATACATGAACGCTGATGCGTAAAATCAGCAGTGACACGCCAGCTCCCCCTATGCCCATTCCTGTATAAGACATGAACTGAGCGTATTAATGCTCCTGCCCTGAAACTGAGCCGGTGAGTGAGGGGCTGAGAAATCCCTCTTGACACTGCTCTAACCAGAAATACTTCCCCGGTTGTTGCGGTGCGTCCGGATCCCCGATAACGGAACACTAAGGCTGTATTGCGGGACACCAGGTAAGTGGCTGCCCGTAATACGTCAGGAGACGCGGAAAAAGTGAATTCCCACACGCGTTATAAACTTACCCTTGCGGAGCTGGAAGCCTTTAACTCTGCCGTTGACAACCGGCTGGCAGAACTGACCGCAAATTTTACGAGTGCGTGCTGGCTTCAGTCTTGTCACCTGAGCGTTCGGTAACGGAGGCGCGGGCGGTAATAGACTGATTTTCAGGTATTACCGGCTTACGGCGTGTGGTTGATATTGAGGGGCTGTGAGTTTCGCGTATTTGTCAGAAACCCAGACGAGTTTTCCTGTATGGGACGAAATAAGGCAGCGGCAATACCTGGAAAAATTTAATATGGTATGAAGGAGAACCTGTCGGTTACGCTTAATATACCCGGTACACCGTCAGCTCAGGGGATACATGAACCGTTATCTCACCAGCTACACAGTATATACACACTGACGCTGACAGTAGTCAGCAGGACCACAATAATCAGTGCCAGCAGTATGGTAACGATACGGTCTGTATTCCGGTAATAGCCGAAGGGGTCGACAGAACCACAATACGGGCAACACACTGTATTATGAGTAATCGCGTTTCCACAGTCCCTGCACTTCTTTTTGCGTATCACCATCACTCCCTCCTCACAGCCTTACCCGTAACCAGTTTTTTACATTAAAAAACAACGCTGAAAATTCAACCGTCAGTCCGGAGACGACCGTTCGGGTTATCACAGAGTGCCTGAGACAGTGTCCTGCCGGAGGTCACCTCAGGGGCTCTGCGCATTTTTTACGACGTGGCTATTCCGTATGAACCATACGGAGATTTAACCATGACCTACAAATACAACCCCTTCTGGCAGCAACGTATTCGTGAGACAGTGCGGCACGCACTGAATGTTCATCCCCGCCTGACGGCATTGCGGGTTGACCTGCGTTTCCCGGATGTACCGGCAGCAACGGACGCAGCTGTGATATCCCGCTTCATCAATGCCCTGAAAGCCCGAATCGACGCTTACCAGAAACGTAAGCATCGGGAAGGTAAACGCGTGCATCCCACCACTCTGCATTACGTCTGGGCCCGGGAGTTTGGGGAGTGCAAAGGTAAAAAACACTATCATCTGATGCTGCTGGTCAACCGGGATACCTGGTGTCGTGCCGGTGATTACCGCGCTCCGGGATCACTGGCCGGAATGATTGAACAGGCCTGGTGCAGTGCCCTGGGGGTGGATGCCGGATGCCATGCCACGCTGGTGCATTTTCCGGCCTGGCCGGCGGTGTGGCTGGAACGCGATGATGATGCTGGTTTACGGGATATGCTGAAGCGTGCTGACTATCTCGCGAAAGAGTACACCAAAGTCAACGGTACCGGTGAGCGCAATTTTGGCTGTAGCCGGAGTTGAACACGACAGGTGTGCCAATACCCGGCAAACCAAAAGTATGGGTTGTTGTCTGGCGGCAACGATGTATCCACTCGCCCACTGACTGTTTTTTACGTCAGTGTTCCATTGTGTGACAACCACAGTGCTGTAACAGCAACCAGCCTGCTTTACCCAAACTCCAGTCCAGATTTTAACTGAACCGCCATTCACACCCTGACCACGCTGCCCGTACCGGGACGGCTGATGCCTGCGTGTCGTCTGGCGGCTGAGGAATATGATTATGTACGCAAAATCCTTTATCGCTCTTGATAGCAACGGACGTCTGACGGGCGCCCGTACTGCACAGGCCGCACCTTATGCTCACTACACCTGCCACTTGTGTGGCAGTGCA
>Ga0192253_1035_pt1 | contig 17085 bp, 16 predicted proteins | sample Koala_Koa26_J3_FD_131273 | JGI IMG/M metagenome (GOLD analysis project Ga0192253, IMG submission 131273) | Enriched cells from koala feces incubated with labeled cellulose particles, San Francisco Zoo, California, United States - Koala_Koa2-6_J3 ...
AGTACAGGTCTGAATCTAATCTGACAGTCCGCTCTGTGCCAAAGGCGGACGCTCAAGTAGATACTGTCCTGACAGTATGCGGTAATCAGAGTTGTTATATATTACTTGCGTCCAAACCAGCTTTCTGACAACCCGGCCGCTCCTGCTTTCAACAACGCGCCGCCATACTTTTATGCTGCAAAGAGCGGAGACAGAAGGTTAGCGTAATTTGTAAATAACTTACATTCACGTGTGATCTGGATCATAATTTTGCCTATGCACCGATCGTAATATAAATATTTACATAACGATCAGTGATTCATGAAAACTCAAATAACTTTCGCTGCGCTTTTGCCAGCATTAGCGTCTTTCATACCGCTTCATGCTCATGCCTCGTCTACTTCTGAAGATGAAATGATTGTCACGGGCAACACCGCCGCCGACACCACCGATTCTGCCGCCGGTGCCGGTTTCAAAACGAACGATATAGATGTCGGCCCGCTGGGAACGAAATCCTGGATCGAAACACCATATTCCAGCACCACTGTAACTAAAGAGATGATTGAAAATCAGCAGGCGCAAAGCGTCAGCGAGATGCTGAAATACTCTCCCAGTACGCAAATGCAGGCGCGCGGTGGAATGGATGTCGGGCGTCCGCAAAGTCGGGGGATGCAGGGCAGCGTGGTGGCCAACAGCCGTCTGGACGGGCTGAATATCGTTTCAACAACCGCGTTTCCGGTGGAAATGCTTGAGCGCATGGATGTGCTTAACAGTTTGACCGGCGCGCTGTACGGCCCGGCGAGCCCAGCAGGGCAGTTTAATTTCGTGGCGAAGCGCCCAACCGAAGAGACGCTGCGTAAAGTGACGCTGGGCTATCAAAGCCGCAGTGCGTTTACCGGCCATGCCGATCTGGGTGGTCATTTTGATGAAAACAAACGGTTTGGCTATCGCGTGAACCTGCTTGATCAGGAAGGGGAAGGCAATGTGGATGACAGCACGCTGCGTCGCAAACTCGTTTCCGTTGCGCTCGACTGGAATATTCAGCCGGGCACTCAGCTACAGCTCGACGCCAGCCATTACGAATTTATCCAGAAAGGCTATGTCGGTAGCTTTAACTATGGGCCGAACGTCAAACTGCCGTCTGCGCCGAATCCGAAGGACAAAAATCTGGCGCTCAGCACTGCGGGCAACGACCTCACTACCGATACCATCAGCACTCGCCTGATCCACTACTTTAACGACGACTGGTCCATGAACGCTGGCGTGGGCTGGCAGCAGGCTGACCGCGCGATGCGTAGTGTTTCCAGTAAAATACTCAACAATCAGGGCGATATCTCTCGTTCGATGAAGGATTCCACCGCTGCCGGACGTTTTCGCGTCCTGAGCAACACCGCCGGGCTGAATGGTCATATTGATACCGGCTCTATCGGCCACGATCTGTCACTTTCTACCACGGGATATGTCTGGTCGCTTTATAGTGCCAAAGGAACAGGTTCCAGCTATAGCTGGGGTACAACAAATATGTATCACCCGGATGCGATAGATGAGCAGGGCGATGGCAAAATCCGCACCGGCGGGCCGCGATACCGCTCCAGCGTAAATACTCAGCAGAGCGTTACGCTCGGCGATACGGTGACATTTACGCCGCAGTGGTCGGCAATGTTCTATCTCAGCCAGAGCTGGCTGCAGACTAAAAACTACGATAAGCACGGTAATCAAACGAACCAGGTTGATGAAAATGGTTTAAGTCCGAACGCCGCGCTGATGTATAAAATTACCCCTAACACAATGGCCTACGTTAGCTATGCCGATTCGCTGGAGCAGGGCGGTACCGCACCGACGGATGAGAGCGTAAAAAATGCCGGTCAAACGCTAAACCCGTATCGCAGCAAGCAGTATGAAGTGGGGCTAAAATCGGACATCGGCGAGATGAATCTAGGCGCCGCGCTGTTCCGACTGGAACGTCCGTTTGCCTATCTTGATACGGATAACGTGTATAAAGAGCAGGGTAACCAGGTTAACAACGGCCTTGAGTTAACCGCTGCCGGGAATGTGTGGCAGGGGCTGAATATTTACAGCGGCGTGACCTTCCTCGACCCGAAACTGAAAGATACGGCGAATGCCTCAACCAGCAATAAACAGGTTGTCGGCGTGCCGAAAGTGCAGGCCAATCTGTTGGCGGAATACAGTTTGCCGTCCATACCGGAATGGGTTTACAGCGCTAACGTCCATTATACGGGCAAACGCGCGGCGAACGATACCAACACCTCTTACGCCAGCAGCTATACCACATGGGATTTGGGAACGCGTTACACCACGAAAGTGAGCAACGTCCCAACCACTTTCCGCGTGGTGGTAAACAACGTGTTTGATAAACATTACTGGGCTTCTATCTTCCCATCGGGTACCGATGGCGATAACGGTTCCCCAAGTGCGTTTATCGGCGGCGGCCGCGAAGTGCGTGCATCCGTCACCTTCGATTTCTGATGGATAAATGATGAAACTCTCCCGTTTATTTCCGCTGCTGGCGCTGCTGCTGGCGGCCAGCCTGCACGCAGAAAATACGCACAAGGAGGTGCGTATCGCGTCACCGTGGCCGGCGCAAAATACCATTATTGCCATGCTGGGGTACGGCGATAACATTGTCGGAACCTCGATGATTGCAAAAAGGATCCCCCTGTTTCGCCAGAGCCTGCCGCGCATAGAGAAAGTCGCAGCAGTTAGCGTAAACAGCGGGCATGAAATCAATCCCGAACAGATTATCGCGCTGGGGGTCGATATGCTTTTTGTACCGCAGAATATGGTAGTGCCTCAACAGGCGTTGCTGAAACAGGCTGGGGTGCAGGTGCTGGCGTTTGAGGCGAATTCACTGCGGGCGTTAACGCAGCGCGTACAGCAAACGGCAGCGGTGCTGGGGCCCGATGCGCAGCAAAAAGCGCTCGCCTATCAACGCTACTTCGATCGCAACGTGGCCCTGGTCACCGGGCGCCTGAAAGATCTTCCTGCGTCACAGCGCGTGTCGCTCTATCACAGTATGGGCAATCCGCTGACCACCACCGGTAGACCCTCGCTAAACCAGGACTGGATTGACCTGGCCGGCGGCAAAAATATCGCTGAAAATTGGTTTGGCGAGCATCAACAAAATCGTTCGGGTGAAGTCGCGCTGGAGAAAATTGTCACTGCCAATCCGGCGGTTATCATCGCGATGAACAAGCGCGACGCGGATGCCATTCTGAGTTCTCCGCAGTGGGCAAGCGTGGACGCGGTCATTCATCATCGCGTTTACGTTAATCCGAAAGGAATGTTCTGGTGGTGCCGTGAAACCAGCGAAGAGGCGCTGCAATTTTTGTGGCTGGCGAAAACGCTTTATCCTGCGCGATTTGCTGATGTGGATATACGCAAAGAGACGCGTGAGTTTTATCGGCAGTTCTTTGGCCTGACGTTAAGCGATGCGCAGATGAGCGATGTGCTCAATCCGCCGCGCTAACGGAGGCTGTGAAAAACCATGACTGTATTGGAAAGTACGCTGTCGGTCGAGAACCGCTATCGCCAGCTTTTTCGCCAGCGTCTGGTAATACTGGCGGTTATTTTTATCGCTATCATTGCTTCGCTGCTGCTCGATTTCACCCTCGGCCCCTCAGGGCTCCCTTTACATTCGCTGATAAAGACTTTGATGCATCCGTCCGGGGCGACTAACGGCATGCGGGTTATCGTTTGGGACATCCGTTTGCCCTATGCGCTGATGGCGCTCCTGGTAGGAATGGCGCTGGGTTTGGCCGGGGCAGAGATGCAAACTATTCTGAATAACTCCCTCGCCAGCCCGTTTACGCTTGGCGTTTCGTCGGCGGCGGCCTTTGGCGCAGCGCTGGCGATTGTTCTGGGCATCGGTATTCCCGGCGTTCCCGAAAGCGGGTTTATACCGGCAAACGCTTTTCTTTTTGCGCTCCTGTCCGCCCTGCTGCTCGATAGTCTGACCCGCTGGACGCGCGTGCCGACGTCGGGCGTTGTGCTGTTTGGGATTGCGCTGGTGTTTACCTTCAATGCGCTGGTGTCCATTATGCAGTTTGTCGCCGATGAAGATACTTTGCAGGGCCTGGTGTTCTGGACGATGGGCAGCCTGGCTCGCGCATCATGGGAGAAACTGGCGGTGCTGGCGGCGGCGATGGCGATTGTTTTACCCTGGTCGCTGCGTCGTGCCTGGCAGCTTACCGCGCTACGCCTCGGCGAAGAGCGGGCGATGAGTTTTGGCATTGATGTTCGCCGTTTGCGCCTGGGTTCCCTGCTGCGCATCAGCCTGCTGGCGGCCCTTTCGGTTGCGTTTGTGGGGCCAATTGGCTTTATTGGCCTGGTTGCACCGCATATTTCCCGCCTGTTGCTGGGAGAAGATCATCGCTTTTATTTGCCCGGAAGCATCCTTATCGGTGGGCTGGTGCTATCGCTGGCCTCGGTAGCGTCGAAGAACATCATTCCCGGTGTCATTTTACCGGTAGGAATTGTTACCTCGCTGGTAGGCGTTCCGTTCTTTCTGAGCATTGTAATGCGTCATCGAGGGAGTATGTCATGAGCGGGCTTACGATTAATGCGCTGTGCGCCGGTTACGGCAAACGGCGGATTATTGAGCATCTGTCGATTTCTACGCTGCCGCGCGGCGAAGTCACTGTACTGCTGGGGCCTAATGGCTGCGGTAAATCAACGCTACTGCGCGCCCTGGCCGGGCTAAATCGCGCCAGTGGCGAAGCCTGGCTGAATGAAGAGAATCTCTTATCGCTGCCGTTTGCTCGTCGGGCTGAAAAAGTTGTGTTCCTGCCGCAGTCCCTGCCGCAGGGCGTGCATTTACAGGTGCTGGAGTCGGTGGTTGTCGCCCAGCGCGCCTCCGGCGCCGGGCAAAATCAGGCGCAGGCTATAGCGCTGCTCGAAGAGCTAGGCATCGCACATCTGGCAATGAACTACCTCGATAGCCTGTCCGGCGGTCAGAAGCAGCTGGTGGGGCTTGCACAGTCGCTTATTCGCCGCCCCGCATTATTATTGTTGGATGAACCACTGAGCGCGCTGGATCTCAATTATCAGTTCCATGTGATGGATGTTGTATCGCGCGAAACGCGAAGACGCAATATGGTTACGCTGGTCGTCTTACACGATATCAATATCGCACTGCGGCATGCCGCCCAGGTCATCATGCTGAAAGAGGGGAAACTTATCGACAGCGGCGACCCGCAAACGGTGATCCATGCAGAGAGCCTTGCGCAGGTATACGGCGTACGCGGGAGAGTTGAACGTTGTGCTCAGGGAAGATCGATGGTGATAGTGGATGGTGCAATCGAAAAATAGTCGGATTAACGTGGTTGCTTCAGCCTCAGGTAAAGATCAATAGGAAGTCTGTAATGCAACATATAGACCGCCTTAATGTCATTAAAGCACTTGTGCTTCTAGAAGATGAGCAGATTGTTCGTTTTTACATCGCTGCGAACGATAACGCCTCGCAGATCCACATGCTCGTTGACGGTCTGGGCGTCGGGCTGACACATGAGCCTGTCGCTGCCGGAATGATTTCGCACCGGACAGCTTGTCACCGTTCTAGGCAACATGACAGACCTGCGCATTCCTATTTCTATTATCTATCCGCCTACCAAGTTGCTTAATGTCAGGCTAAGGCCCTTTAATGACTGGATTTCAGACCGATTTTCTGGACAACCGAGCGGGTAAATCGCAGTACACTGACAGCTAGACAATAAAGCTCCGGTTCATGTTTGAACCATGTGTAGTGAATGTCCGCTGTTCGCTCAGAGCGGACGGCCTTCGTGAAAGTTAGTCTTGTTGTGGTGGCTCTTTCCAGCGCCATTGCAAGACATTCTCATCGCTGAGAATAAACAGTCCTGACCAAATTGCCGTCCAAAACTGGATATTCAGACACCATGGGCGTGTCATAAACCAGCGTAACGGTTTTGCTTCAAACAGATGAATACCTTTTCGCGATGGTGAATATAACGGGGGGCGTCCCACTAACGGCAGACAAAAGCCCCATTTCCAATATTCAGCAATACGCCTTCGGGCACATTCAATTGCATTACAGTTCCAGATGATACCCCAACGCCGTTTCCATGTATCATTGAGACACCAGTTTTGCATTAGCGAATATTTGGGCGAATTGTCAATAGATATACTTTCACCAGTCATTAATTTTATCGTGCAATATTTTAACTGGTACTGTTCAACCGTAAATGCGAATCCATCATCTAGAATAAGTACATCAAGTGTAGGAATATTTGAAAGCGTTAATATTATCGGTGAGTTATTTACATCATGAATGCATAGTGTTTCTTGGTAGCGTAAGCCACTGCCAATGGCTTCAAAAACAAGTTCAACTTGTTGCAGTCGTTCCTCTTTGCTTCTGAAAGCAATACGTGAACAACGAGGTTCTTTATCTGTCAACTGAGCAAATCGTAGACTGTACTCCAAATAATTCCCTAAGGAATGCCAGCTCGCCCCTAGCCTGTGTCTCACTGCCCAGCGCTCATGTGAGAGTTGATAAGTTTTTATCAGCATTATCTGGGTAAGAGTAGACCAGCATTTCTTCACTACTGTAACAATTGCACCAAAAGGAACAGGAAGTGACATTACTAAACCCCTACAAATATCAGATAATTAGGTTTTATATCATTTCAGTCAGTGTAATCAAATGATAATCAGGATTGGGGCTAATCTTGAACGCCACTAAAGATCGGCAACAATGGGGATCTAATGTTTCGTTAGTGATTTTTCGCATTAGCAGATACATGCTTACTTCCGCTCCTCGCTCTCAGCGGACCTTCAGCTCAGTGATATCGTCCGCTCTGTGCCAGGAGCGGACTGTCCAACCCATCCCTGAAGAGCCTAGATTATGTATGGTAATTCAGTCATCAAAATAACGTTGGTCACCATCACAAAATTCACATCCTCGGATATGGCTCAGTTCAGGAACGCTATCGCTCAGGTGACCGCAACAACCACATACATGAAGCTCGGTGTAATAGATGAAACACTGAGTGCAAAGATAGCCGTCTCCAAATTTACATACGCTTTCAGGAGTCATGCAATTGGTACATCCAGCAGGAAATACGGAGAGTAGCTGTTCATCCACACTGTGGAACAACTCCTCATCCAGCAGTTTATACCTATCCGAAGTGTAGTCGCAGTGTTCGCATTCAAAATCACTATCTCCCTCAGGTAGCAATTGAGGTATTTCGCAGTCTGGACAAACTAGGGTAATTTGCCTTACAGCACTGGTGCAAACCTTACACCGCGTAACTTCAAGCTTACGGTTTTCATTACCGGTCGTTTCAGTCCCTGTTACCGTCGCATGCTGATGGCACTCATTGCAGTTACCGATTTGAATATTCTTTTCAGAGAGCTGCTCGAGTTCAGGCTTAACCTGTTTAAACCGCACCTCGGCATAAAATTTGTTTCCCCTAATCAGACGAGTTTCACCGAAAGCCAGCTTCCAATTATGTTTGACACCGAAGATAACTTTCCATTCATCCCTTAATAACCGGTTCAGGGCAAACCAGGCGTCAGCTTGTTCTTTGAGTATTTGACGTTGTTCAGCCTCGGTGAAAGTGGGGTGGTAGAAATGAACTACGCGGTTGCGGTGCTTTCTGACCTTATCAAAAGCACTGTCCGTTTCTCTGTCTAGGGGTCTTTCAAGTACGTCCTTAAGCCTTTCACGGGTTTCTTCGTAGGTCACCGACTGAAAATCACCGGCTAGGTAAGCCTGCTTTTTTATTGGCTTTTTCGGGCTGCAGACCAACGACCAGTGTTCGTGCGCCAGCGGAACTTTCAGTAAAATCTCGACCGCAGTCCAGAAACTGACGACGGAGAACTTCGGCTTCGAGGCCTCCAACTCTTCACGGGCTTTATCCAGAAAATCCAGACCATTGTTGATCAGCGCCTGCACATCCTGACTGAGTTCACGGGGGGCGGGAGTATCGGGTGCAGTATCGTCAACATCGAACATCATTATCTCCTTTAATCAGCTTCCACCACGCAGTTGCTACAGCGCGTTAGTTGTATCCAGTGTAAACTGGACTTGGTAGCTGGCAGCCACATCGAGCGCAAAAAACCGTAAATTAACTTCTGTAGACTCGTACTTTTCGTGACCCATGCGTACCCGCAGGATCTTCGGGTGCACGTGACCATAAAGCAGGTGCCTACCAAAGCTGTGGCGATTCAGATCCCTAAACTGATGGGGTCCCAAAAAGTATGCCATAGCAAGTGTAAGTATCCCTAAAATCTGCACTATTCTCTTTTTATAAATCCTCTGACATGTGAATTAGATTGCCCTAAAGTGAGCTTCCGCGCCTCGCTCATAAGGACAACCATACTCAAATCTCCCACATTGCAGGAGATTTGAGTATGAACACGTCACCGTGGAACAAAGACCGTATCATAGGCCAAAAAAGACCACTTCAGATATCTCATATCTGGGGTATCCGAATCCGACTTGAACTGGAAGGTAAAACACGCGATTTAGCTCTGTTCAACATGGCCTTGGACAGTAAGCTTCGAGGCTGTGATCTAGTCAAACTCAAAGTATCTGATGTTGCATATGGTAGCTCTGTTTCAAGCAGAGCTACGGTTCTACAACAGAAAACCGGCAGCCCTGTCCAATTTGAGATAACCAAAGGGACAAGAGAAGCTGTTTCTGCATTGATAAAGCTTGGCAATTTACGCAGTAAAGACTATTTGTTCCGATCTCGGGTCGGTACTAACCAACACATATCAACCCGGCAATACAACCGAATTTTTCATGGGTGGGTAGCAAAACTTGGTCTCGAAGATTCGCTTTACAGTACACATTCCTTGAGAAGAACAAAACCTTACCTGATTTACAAGAAAACTAAGAATCTCAGGGTGATCCAACTTCTGTTAGGCCATAAGAAACTGGAAAGCACAGTCCGTTATCTGGGCATTGAAGTCGATGATGCGTTAGAGATCTCTGAATCGATTGAAGTCTAAGGTTGCCAGGGCTGCAACAGCAGTCCTGTGCCAGATGCGGACGTTGCTCTATTCATGTAAGATTAATAGAATGTCTTTCGATAAATTTTTGACTTAATCTTAAATAAGAATGACTTTTTTGCATGTCAGCGTTTTACTTTGCATTCAGAAATAAATAGAATTTTGAAAAAATAAGAGAGAAATCATGATACACTCCAAAAAAATTAAAAAACAAAAAGAGAGGAACTATGTCACATCCCCCTAAAAAACTTAAAAAATCATTAATTACTGTTTTTTTGAGTGGTATTCTTGCTGTTCTTGGATATTTTGTTGCATTGAACGGAGTGTTTGATTTATATCAACATATCGCAGATAATTTTTTGCAAAAAAAAGCAGAGGATAATCTTCATGTGATTTACACCGGAGCGTCAATAAAGTACATCGAGTCAATTTTTGGCCCTCCCGTGAAGGAAGAACATTCTGAGGATGGGAGGGTTCATGAGTATATTTACTCTTTCAAAAAGTTCTATCTGCAAGTGGTTTATGATAATAATAACACAGTGATACTCTATTCCGTAACCAGCAAGGATGAGAATTTTCATCCTGAAGTACCATATCTGAGAAAAACCCTTGGACATAAGTTCAAAGATTTTGGAAGTGATATTGATTATTTACAGTCGAGCTATTCTTCGAAGTTCTATCAATATGAAGAAGGGCATTATTTAGGAAATCCTGGCAACTATAGAAATTTTTACCTTGCCTATAACCCTGCTGGAGTTGATTATTTTGAGTTAGATCCACTTCCAGATCTCTCTAATGACGACAAATCGCCTCCAAATAAAAATGATCTTGAAAAATTCAGAAATAATAATGCTCCAAATACATTTGGGGTTGGCGATATCCACGGAGGTCCTGAGGGGCTTGAGTTAAGCTTTGGACTTGGGATTGATTATTACGATGCGAGAGATATTCCAGATAAAGATTAGTGATCATGTATCATACCATTTTTATATCGTTTCAAATTAGGTAGTCACAATTAGACTAGTTAATCTAACCAGCACTGAGGTCCGCTCCTCGCTCACAACGGACCTTCAGCTCAGCCGTTCCGGCCGCTTCATGCCATGAATGTACGCAGCCAGTCAGAATATTAAGGTGCGGATTTCAGTTCACTTGCCAGCCCAGTGATACAGGACAGTAATGACCAACAATTTGGTATTGATACAACAAGCTGCGGCCCCGGTTCGTGGGGGAGATGAAACGAAGGTAGCTGAAGTTACTGAAATGAAGAATTCAGAGAGACTGAATGATATGCCTCACCTTTAGTGAATAGTGTAAAACGGGAGACTCTCACCCGGGATTATCCACTCATGCTCAATGTATAATTTTCGTGCCCCTCACAGGTAAGAGCCGGATACATTCGTTGTGTATGCTGCAGAATTGGTAACCGGGGCCCTGCAGTCTTTAACTCCGAGTCTTGTGCTGCTCATTTGCCACAAAATCCTGGTACGCCAGCTCAATCATTTCATTCAACAGTTTTTTTGGGGGGCACCACGACTTCGGGCAATACTTTCAGGCTGTTTGTGGATTTTTCCGGACAGTTTCAGCGGAACGGAACCATCAGCACGTTCATCACGCCTTTTTTGTTGCTCCCGGGCACTTTTCAGTTCATCCACAATATAGCTGCTCTTCTCGCATTTTTGCCGATTTTAAAAATGCGAACAAAACATCCGTACATGATGTACAGATTAAACTGCCAGGGACTGGTGTCAGAAAGCCTCCGGTTAGCCTGCTCTTTCCGGAATGTGCCGGTTATGAAAAACCGGAAATTCAGTCTCTGTTGTAAGATGTACCCTCTGATACTACGTTTTCGTTTTCTCTGTGTATTTAACTCACTGTATTTATTGTCTTTTTAAGCCTGACTGATATTCTCCGGTCATAGTGTGCTGGATAGACATCCCGTAACCTTCTCATTTTTATATAAAAATACCTGCACTGTCTTCAGCGCATCTGTCTCCTTTAAGTAAAAAATGTTTTCACGTATTGCTGTAAATTCATTTTAAATCAGTATGTTATCCTGATATTGCTGTCTCCTGGTTTGATGCGTAATCGTTCTGCCTTTCTGGATGATTCTGGTGCTTCCGGGTGCATTCTCCTCTGCACATGCAACAGTTCGTCATCGCCACGTGCCCAAAAAGCATATAAAAACGAATCGAATCTGATCGTTTTTTCAATCGTTTTTCACAGGAATTTCGTAGGGTGTTCTCCGCTATAGCCTCCATATTTGCTGTCTTTTTCTTCATAAATCGTATGCAATATAACCAGTCTGTCAAGACATCTTCCCTGCTGTTGAGGTGACGATCTCATTTCTGGTCTTTTCCGGGAGATAGACGGTCAGATGAGCGAGCCGGATTTACTGCCAGAGGTACTCCCCGCGGCAGAAAATAGTGCTCCTGTTTCCGCAATCCGGGATCGGCAACGTCCCATGGTTAATGCCACTTGCAGCGTCAGGCACTGCAGGTTTACGTCGTGATCTGATTTCTTCTGCACTTATCCCGATCACGGAAGTTCCCCCTGCGCAGACATCGGTTCCTGCCGACATTTCACAATACCGCCAGGCTGTCATGCAGTAACACCCGCAATGCGGTCTGCGGTTTTAAGCGCACTCTCCTGTTTTCAGTGCACCGATAAGCGTTATAGAAAGTCTGGGGTGAGTTACTGAATGTCTGTTAAGTGGTGCCGTGGGTGGAGACTGCTTACTTTTCCACAGCAACTGCAGTCATTCAGGATGCTCAGGAGAGAATATGTCAACGCCACGAGCCGGGCCATTTTCATGCCAGCCAGTATATTTTCTACACTGATGCAGTCTGATTTTCACCATTCCATCCTCACTGATTGTCGTGTTGTTTTGGGTCATCACCACAGCTTTCCGTTTCTCTTTTAATCGGTAACGCTCTCCTTTGATATTCAGCGTGGTTGAGTGATGCAGCAGTCAATCCAGGAGCGCTGTTGTCCGGCAACCACCATATCAACTTCTTCCCGGCGTGCCGGCGCTGGTATCCAGGCCGGGTTTCGAAGCGAAGCGTTCCTGACGGACTCATTGACATCCGGGCCGGATGTAGTCATGCAGCATGGAACGTCCGCCCGTATACACTGACGGCGTCCGGCCGTGTACAGAGATCGGTAAAATTCGTTACTACAACTGTTCCTGAATATCTGACGAAGAAACATTCAGCCATAACATCCGGCCGTGTACATCTCTTTTGCGGTGCAGGGAGTGCTGTCGCCATGTACTTATTGTCACCAGGGTGAGGCATGTACCGCAGCATGCCAGCTCAGCAATGACAGGATGCCCTTAAGACATCCGTCATGGCTCAGTATGATGACGACGAACACGCTCTGCAGGTGAGCATGCAGGGCCGGGGGTATCATCATTTCCGTATTTTGCCGCACCTTCCGGAAACAACCGGCATCAGTTACGGTTACCGTCAACCGTTGTGCGGTATGCCAGGAGCACGTACTGATCCATCAGATCCGTCAGTGCTGCGTTCTGCTTCTGACGGTCGATGATCCATTCCCCCAGCTCTTTTTCTGATTTCCGTTTCAGGTTCTCCGTCCAGTCGTCAAGGCTGTTTCCGGTCATTAAATCAAGCCAGCAAAGCCAGACCAGTTTGAGGCGCAACTCCGTGCCACCAAACTGACGGAAGAGGCTGATCAGTTTATTTGCCAGAGAACGCTGCCTCAGACGTTCACATTCAGACAGCAGAATCCCTTCCAGCATCGGATGATGAACCAGCAGATGTTCGCTGGTGCATAAGTTCACCACCAGATCATCATCCAGGGGCGGCGTGGCCCGTTTGTCAGAGCCATAAATCAGCCGGTGCAGACTCCGGGGTACGATGGCAATCTTCGGTTTTTCACCATTGAATGACACCCACCCGGGCGTCAGATTCTGGAAGTAGTGGATATTCGGATGACACACGCCCCAGGATACGGCGTGCCGGGTGAAGCCGGTCAGCCATTTCTGGTAGCTTTCGTGGAGCAGCTCGTAACGGGTCTGATACTGTGGTTTCATTTTCATATTCCTCACGGGGGATAACAGGCAGCAGAGTGCCGCCGGCAGGCCGGAGATTGCGTCTGCTGTGGGCGAAGGGCCAGTGGTTAAAAATTACGGACGGGACTGTGCAATACGCGCCTGCAGCCAGGCTTCCACTTCACTTTTCAGCCAGCGGGAGCTGCGGCCGAGTTTGATGGGTGCCGGAAAGGCCCATCCTTGATGAGCTTGTAAAACCACTTATCGGTCAGGCCGGTCAGCTGAGTGATAAACGTCATATCGACCATCTGGTCATCCATCAGCGAAACTGGGGTGGTCATAAAAATCTCCTCCGGATGTTGTTAATCTCAGCCGGCGTTGATGATGAAAACAACGCACCACCTTCACCGGCATAACAACCGGGGAGAAACGTAAAAAATCAGTAGGGGAATATTCCTGCCAGGAGAGAAACTGTTGTGTACAGGCAATACAGGTTGTCTGTTTTGTCAGTGAAGCCGGTATAAACGGAAGATGATTTTGTGTTGCCGGAATATGGGATGGCGTTTTGCCGTGACGGGATCAGTATTTTCAGTGATGATTATTACTGTGCAGGGGAGTACCGGAGATAAACCACGCCCTGTACCTGCCAGAGCGGAGGTTTGTATTTACTGAACGGAAGATAAAGCGAGGTAAACACTGTTGCGGTGAGCGGAGAAGACTGAGATTATTCTCTGTAATTACAAACAACAGTGATCTGATCCGGTTTTTTTACCGTTACGGGTTTCCGGGGATCAATTTTATAGACCGGGGTAATGACCACGCCGGAATTTATGGAGAAAAGCGGGATCCAGCAATAAACGTCCGGATATTTCTGTGTCTCCGGAATACCTTTTGCGCCAGAGGCCATCAGATCTTTAACGCTCACGAAAAATGACTGCCGCAGATCAAAAAAGTACTCGTCATATATCACGTCTTTTGCCAGCAGGATGACTGCATTACCAACAGCCGCTTTTACAGGTGTCCCACCGGATGGATTATCGTGATTGTATATTGTTCTTTCAATATAAATAAAACAGGCATATTTTGCCTTCTCCCCGGACAGTTGCATCTGGTATTCGCAAATGTCTTTGATACGCCGGCTTTCAACCCGTCCAATCATCTTATCCCGGCGATAGTGTCTTTTATGTTTCAGCGCGTACAGAACACCATTTGAACTGTCAAACTCCAGGATTCTTTTGGTGAAAAGTTTGTTTTCCCAGATCTCCAGACAATACTTCTCTGCACTGACGACATTGCGTTTGTGAGGAAGATCCCGTTGATACACTCCATTTAATAAGCGTGACTGCAGTTTGCCTGCAAGTTGATAATAACAGTTAATATCGTTAAGGACAGGTGCTGTGGCGCTGAGTAATGCGTCGATTACCTTAGAGCGCGAAAGTTTGTGGGTATGACAGTACTCATCCACAATTCGCAGCGTCTCATCACTGGTCATATTGAAAGTTATACGTGTTGTCATGATGAAATTTTCTGTTAATCATACTGGTTGATATGCATAACATTTCATAAAAAATACTTTTAATTCATATAATTGATTTTTTGACTGGTTTTATCCTCGTGTGGTGGAAAGTAGTGTTACTGCCACTGTAGTCAGCATAACTCTATCACACAGAACCACCGAAAATGAAGCATTGCTCAGGGGGGAAGCTGCCACTCGTACGAGTTTTCTGAGCAATGATAACCAGTATTTTTCGTTTTGGGCGATTTGTTTATCGTTACAGCTAAAAACAGTTCATGTACCATTAAAAAATAATAAAGGTTAATTAGTATTATTTATAGAAGTATGTTTATGTAATTCTACCGTGTAAATGAACTCTGTCATTGTACCTTGTAATTCTATCCTGTAATTCTACCTCGTAAATACACCTTGTAACCAAGTCCTGCAGAAGTCTGTCTCATCGAACAATATTCCTGTGCAGCGATATTCTCTGTAGTAGTACTTGTAACTCTGCCCTTAACTCTCTCTTCAGTAATGTAGTCCCGCCACACCTGAATATAAATCTGTAATGTTCACACACTGACTGTAACGTGCTTTGTTAAGTAATGTCTGCTATTTTTTTTCTGTTATTTTTCCTGTTGTTTTCTGTATTTTGTTGTATGGTGTAATAACTATTCTGAACCCGTCATCACCTTTATAGCTAAGAGTATGACTTCGCCAGTGTTGATACTGTGGATAACGGTGATTAAGGAATTACTGTTAATGATCTGTTCCTGCAGCTCACCTGATGAGTTTTGGTAGTAATACGTAAAAGAGTATGCCTCATGTCATTAAAAAGTCTTCCGGAGTGTTGTTTAACCCTGTACCTCTATTACTCATGTAGTACGTTGCGGAAAGCTACGTTAATTGTAATATCTGGTTATGGCGTTATGCCTTCAGTATTAAAAACATCTTTTACCGGAGAAACAGGGAAGTGGAAAGGCTTTCGGGATAACGTCAGGCCATTATGACGATATTACGTTAATCACAGTACAAGATAACGAGAGGGTAATGGAATTTTAAACCAGAGTAGTTCCACTGTTGTTCACTGGAAAAAGTGATTTCCCACGCGCGTTATAAGCTTACTCCAGAGGAGATGGAAGCCTTCAACTCTACGGTCGATCACCGGCTGGCAGAACTGACCATGAACAAACTTTACGATCGTGTTCCCGCTTCAGTCTGGAAATATGTTACCTGATAAATGTTTCTGATGAAGTACAGTCGTCACAATGACATCACTTCAGATATTATCTGCGCTGTGATTGACTGTCACGTATGCCGTTCTCTGTATGGTTCTGATACCCGGGTGTGGTCCCACTTTCTCTGTGGCGCCCGGGGAGTTGTGAACCTGCACGTCTTCGTGTGATAACGTTTTCTTCAAAAATTACGCCAGCGCTTCTTCCTGTGTTACAGAACACGAGGAAGAAACATGAAGACTTACAACACCAATCCCGGTTACGAAATGGATCCCCAGCTCCTGACACACTTTAACCAGCATCTGGATTCATTATTCGGGGTATATTCGAAACTGTTACCGTTCAGAATGGATTTTGCTTACCGAAAAAAACACCCTCAGCTACAGGTGTGCCTGCAGGTACGCCATGTGTGCGGAGATACTGCGACTGATTAACGAAGTGGGAGAGAAACTGGTCGGGTATGCCTGGGTAATGGAATATACGGAACGTAAAGGGCTTCACATTCATTTTGTGGGCTATCTGAACGGTCAGAGCCACAGGAGTTCGTATCTGGTATCCAGATTGATGGGAGATATCTGGAGGCGGGTTACCGGGGGGGGATGGTTACTACCACTGGTGCCGGTTTAATAAAAATTATCCGGTAAACATTAACCACGTCATTCACTATTCAGATCACAAAGCGGTGAATGCCTTACGCTATGCCCTCAGCTACCTGGCCAAACGAGAACAGAAAGAATGTGGCATCATCCTGAAATGCAGCGGGCTTCCTGAAAAAAGTAACCGGGGTCGACCGCGACTGGGCAGCACCCTGCCGGAGACTTATTCTCTGGTGTAAGACCCTGAACGACAACTACGGGCTGGCGCTAATTGTTACGGTCGGTTCCGGAGGCCACTTCAGGGACTCTGCGCATTTTTTACGACATGGCTATTCCGTATGAACCATACGGAGATTTAACCATGGCACATTCTTTACCATTCCTTCCGGCAACCGATACAGCGCATCCCCCGATGTCCATCCCTGCCTACTGACAGTTTTTTTACGCCGGTGGGCCATTGTGTGACAACCACAGTGCTGTAACAGCAACCAGCCTGCTTTACCCAAACTCCAGTCCAGATTTTAACTGAACCGCCATTCACCCCCTGACCACACTGCCCGTACCGGGACAGCTGTTGCCTGCGTGTCGTCTGGCGGCTGAGGAATATGACGATGTACGCAAAATCCTTTATTGCATTTGATGGCAACGGGCGTCTGACGGGTGCCCGTACCGCACAGACTGCACCTTACGATCGCTACACTTGCCACCTTTGCGGCAGTGCGCTCAGATACCACCCGCAATACGACACTGAGCGTCCCTGGTTTGAACACACTGACGACG
>Ga0192253_1048_pt1 | contig 16737 bp, 23 predicted proteins | sample Koala_Koa26_J3_FD_131273 | JGI IMG/M metagenome (GOLD analysis project Ga0192253, IMG submission 131273) | Enriched cells from koala feces incubated with labeled cellulose particles, San Francisco Zoo, California, United States - Koala_Koa2-6_J3 ...
ACCAAGATTAGTTTATAAACTACGGTTGCGTCCAGTGCATCGTTAGAGGACCTCTGGATGGTTGGAGCTGTGAAAGTTAAATGCTTCCAAGCATGGAGCGAAGGTTGGTCGCCATGCATAAAATGATTGTCATAGATGCGAATATAGTCGGGGCAAATGCAAAACGAGCAACAGAAATGTTGGGCAAGTCCTCGTTAGCCAGTGTACGCGGGTTCTCCTACTATGGGTGATGGAACCTTATGACAACTAAAATAATGAGGGTTTAAGCCGCCCTAATAGTGTGGTGAAACGATATATCCCCTATTGGTACTAATACTTATTAGGCATTGTTTTAGCGTTACACAGTCTACCAATACGTTAAATTGGGGTACACAATTAGTGACTGATTATATTAACGAGAGTGCAGGAATAAACTTAAACGGTCTAAGAGTTTTTTGCGGATTAGCGTAATTGGTGAGCGCATGTGACTTTGACTCACAAAGAAAAGGTTCGAATCCTTTATCCGCAGTTAGCTTGGTTGGAAACCAAGTGAAACTAATATGAGTGGGATGTTACTTGAATAGAGTGTGCATATCATTTAAAGAGTGTCTTGCAAGACTTTGGACATATAGTCACACCACTCAGCACGACCGCGTGCTTAATTTAAGCGGCGCCCTAATAATGAGTGAGGTCGGGGCAAGGTTGGCACATCCTTACAATAATGTGGCACCTCACATTTGGTGGCGTAGTTCAGTTGGCTAGAACGCGTGCCTGTCACGCACGAGGTCGGGAGTTCGAGCCTCCCCGTCATCGCTTATTTTACTCCATTAGCTTAATGGATAGAGCACTGGTCTACGGAACCAGAGATGCGAGTTCGATTCCTGCATGGAGTGTTTAACTCCTGTTAGTTTAATGGATAAAACCTGGGTTTTCTAAACCCAAGCTCTGGGTTCGATTCCCAGGCAGGAGATTTATTATTGACAAAAGAAAAAATTTTTGATATAATATTTATATAAGGAGATTTGATAATTATGAGTAAATGGACATTGGTTAGAACTAACGCACTGGGTTTTGGAGATCAGGAAACAAAAGAGCAGAAGGCTCGGAGAATGCGGAAGTTTGATAATATGATCCGCAATACCAAGGTGAAAACCGAGGAAGAGTTAAAGAAAGATGCGGATAAGGCGTTTAGGGCGGAGCAGGAGCGTAAAGACGCATTGGTGGCAGCTTATGATGCTAAGAAGTTGAAGAGTAAAGATGCCATTAAGGAAGCTCGCGCGATTAAGCACAAGAAAAATAACAAGAAGGCGGACAGTGCCCTTGAGGCGGCTATGGTCTAGTCTCATAGGAAAATGGGGCGGTAGTTCTAATTGGGATAACATTACCCTTGCAAGGTAAAATTGAGAGTTCGAGTCCCTTGGGGAGCTTTAAAGACATTATTCAATCAGCAAAATGACTTTGAAGAACAAATACTTTAATTTACAAATTAAAAGGTGGTGCGTAAATTCGTCCTTTGTTTTGGTTCGGTTTTCCTTAGGACGAAGCACTATTCAGAAAACTGAATATAATGTCTTGATATTGCGGGTATGGTGTTAGCGGATAGCATCTCTGCCTTCCAAGCAGATGGGACGGGTTCAACTCCCGCTACCCGCCTAGGCAAGGTAACTGCAAATTAAAAATATGTAAAGATTACATACAAAATGATATTTTAATTTGGAGGAAATCTCTTATTAACATTTACTTATATGATTAAGTAACGTAGAAAACTTTCTCTTTACAAAGGGTCGGAGGAGTACAACGAAAGTGGTAGGCACTTTGTCTTGCCTAGTATTATCAAATCCCTTTCCTATATAGAGGCGGCGGATGGTTCGGAAAAATACCGCCGCCATTTTCTGAGGATGTAGCCAAGCTGGTCAGGCAGCGGACTGCAACTCCGTAAACAAGGGTTCGAGTCCCTTCATTCTCTTTAGCTTGTCATTGGCAAGCGCCCTCCCTTCGAAAATATATAAGGCATATACAGCAAAACATTTTATTTTTTTTACAAGAAAGATGATTCGGCTCCAGCGAGAGTATGGTATTTAAAATTTTAAGTACAAGATTTTGGTTAAATACCTAGCAAAAAAAATCTTGACTATGCCTTGAAGTGATTAAATTGATAATATATGGAAAATTATAGTATTTATAAGCATACTAACAATATAAACAAAAATCTTGATAAAGATAAAGAGTAAGGAGTAGGGATTTATGAATAGTTTTATGGAAAATTTAAAAACAGCTAATAATTATCACTTAACAGAAAATATGGGATTAACTCATTCACAGTTAAATAGTAATGTGTACCAGATGTTCGCTTTAGGCGGGGCTTATCGTAAGCGTTCAGATGAAGATTGCATTTTGCTTTTTAAGAACGCATTTGAAGAGAATGAGTCTTTGGCTTTGAAGTGTCTTTTCTATCTGCGTGATTGTCGCGGTGGGCAGGGAGAGCGTAGATTCTTCCGCACATGCTTTAAATGGCTGGCTCAGGAGTATCCTGAAGCGGCTGCCCGCAATATCGAAAATCTTTCAGAATATGGACGCTGGGATGATGTTATCTATGCTTGCGTAGATACCCCGATTGAAGATAAGGCTCTTGCTTTCATCAAGAAGCAGTTAGCACTGGATGTCCAGTGTAAGACTCCATCTTTGCTAGGTAAGTGGCTTCCTTCAGAGAATGCTTCCGCATCTGAAACAAAGCGTATGGGTAATATTGTACGTGAATATCTTGGCATGTCTCACAGAGAATATCGTAAGACTCTTTCTGTATTGCGTGAGCGTATTAACATTGTTGAGCGTTTAATGTCTGCAAACAGATGGGATGAAATTGAGTTCGATAAAATCCCCTCAAGAGCAGGTCTAATCTACAAGAACGCTTTTGCCCGTAGAGACATTATTGCTAAGAAATATGAAGCCTTTGCAAAAGACAAGACTACAACTGTTAATGCTTCTGTGCTATATCCTTATGAAGTTGTTCATAAAGCAGTTGAAGGCACTTGCGGATGGGGCCATCGTTTCGAAGATATGTCTGCCACAGACAGAGCAATGGTAGAAAAGTATTGGAATAATTTGCCTGACTATCTTAATGGAGCAGATTGTAAGATGCTTTGTGTCGTTGATACCTCTGGTTCAATGACGGGTAGAGAGGCTTCCGCACCTATCAATGTTGCTATTGGTCTTGGCATGTACTGCGCAGAGCGTGTAAGTGGTCCATTCAAGAATCATTATATTAGCTTCTCAAGCAGACCGCAGCTAATTAAAATTGAGGGAGTTGACTTTGTAGATAAGGTTCGCCGTATTTATAAGACAAATCTTTGTGAAAACACTGATTTGGTAGCAACTTTTGAAATGATTAGAAAGATTGCTATGCAGTCTGATCCTGCGGATTGTCCTACCTCTATTGTTGTTATTTCAGATATGGAAATTGACTCTGGTACAGGTCACTGGAGACGTGGTTCTCGTGATGAGTACGGTTGGTTACTTACTGAAATGGAACAAGAGAGAAAGAAATGGGAGGCTTGCGGACTTCAGTGCCCTGCTTTAACATATTGGAATGTAGATGCAAGACAGAATAACATTCTGGATCTTGGACCGAACGTCTCATATGTAAGTGGTATGTCTCCAGTCATTTTTGAACAGGTTATCAAAGGCGTAAGCGGATGGGATTTATGTCTTGAAAAACTTTTAAGTCCTCGTTACGCTGCGGTTTGTTAAAATAAAAATAAAGGGTTGCTTTAGGCAACCCCTTTTTCTTGTTTATATGTTATTTTATTCTGGGTGGCACGCACACAGCCGTCCGCAGGAATTAAAATTCACTCTACAAATTTTTTAGAGCAAAAAATTAAAGGCGAGTATTTACAAAATACTCGCCTATTTTTTTATTAAGAAATTACTGTAAATGTTAATGTGGTTTCCGCGGTATCCACCGCTACATCTAAACTTGTTCCTGTTGTTGTAATAATTAATGATGTGGAATCAACTGATATTACAATAGGAGAAGCTAAACCATCTATTGCAGTAGTTGAACCTGCTCTTGTAGTATATGATATACCAGTAGAAGTTTTCGCAATGCTAGCTACAGCAGAACTATCTTTTAAATTATAAGAGCTTCCACCAGGGACAGTAATCTTTGAAATATCTGCCATAACCTATTTACCTCCTAATTAGGATACTGTTACTGTCACTGCGCTACCTGTAAATGTTGGTTTAGATACAGTACCTGCTGCTGTAATAGAACCTTCTGTTCCACTAAATGTTGCAGTAGGAGCCTTCGCCGTACCAGTAAATGTAGGAGCTGATATTGTTCCTTTAACTGTAATTGTTCCTTCTGAACCTGTGAATGTTGCAGTAGGAGCCTTTGCTGTTCCAGTAAATGTAGGTACACTTGCTGTAGCACTAACACTCGTAACAACTGTGGTTGCGGAGCCTCTGGTAGGTAATGTACCAGCACTAAAGCTGCCATTTGTCCAACTTAAAGTTAAGTTTTCATTAGCTACGGTGCAAGCTAAAGCAGGTAATGTACAACTTGGCAATGTACCAACACCAGTTATACTGTACATACTAGAAGTTGTTGGAGTTGTTGTAATCGTAGGTGCAGACACTGTACCTGCTGGAGTATATGATGCAACAGTCACAGAACCTTTTGGTGTATAAGAAGCTTCACTTCCAGTAAAAGTTGGAGCTGATACGGTACCGGCTGGAGTATATGACGCTACAGTTACGGTTCCCGCAGGTTTAAAAGCAACTGCGCTACCAGTAAAAGTAGGCTGAGATACAGAACCCGCTGCGGTTACACTACCACTTGCTGTATTCTTATATGCTAAACCTCCTAGTGCGCTTAAATCGCCAAATTCTTGCCAAGTGCTACCATTATAAATAAATTCTGCGCTACCATAATTTACAATACTACCTACAACAGCTGTTACGGATTCAGTGTCAATCTTAATAGGATTAGTAGTAGAACCATCCGTTAAAGCGGTTGTAGTTACACCTAAATAACTAGAATAACTTTCAAGAGCTTTAATTAACTCTCTAGCAGTAGCATCTTTTAGGTCATACGTAGTACCAGAAGGCAGCGTAATCTGAGAAATATCTGCCATATATTTTACCTTTCTTTATTATTATTCGCTTGTAGTAAATACTAAGCAACTTGAATTATTAGGATCAAGAGAAACGCTTACCTTACTGTTCCATGTTTCTCTCTCTGTTGATGTAATATGAATATCAGTATCATTCATATGCTCCATCATCAAAGTATCAACAAAAGGGATATCAATAAGGTAAGCTAAACCATCACCTATTTTAATTCCAGGAATGGAATCTCCATCGTCTGTTGTTTGATAATCTGTATAAATATAAATACTATTTTTAGCAGCTATCAAAGAAGATTGAGAGTTCCAATCAGCAGTAGTATTACTTAAAATTTTATCTTCGTGAATTGAAAATCTTTCAATAGCTCCCGATGCATTCTCAGCATCAAGATAGAATTTACCATCTGTGGTAAAAGTGAATCTACCTTCAACGATTGGAAGAGAATCCAATTTATCAGAAGTAGTTTCAATAAATTTTACTAACGCCATTGAAATTCTCTCCTTTATAAATTAAAAACTATTTTTATAACTCTCTTATTTTTCTAACTTAGTTCTTATTCAAAAGATGCCCAAGTTAATGCTTTATCAACCGCAGCACTTGTGTAATCAGATAGAGAAGCTCTTGTTACAGAAATAACTCCATCTACTTCATTGACAGCACTTACATATTCTCCATCAACTGCGGTATCCTTATAGTCTAATGCTCCGATGGCTGTCTCAATCTGACTTGAAACATCTACAGCTCCGACCTGAGCATCAACATATGCTTTCACGCCATATACTGTTGCGACTGTTGAATCATCATCTTCAGTACCAAGAACTGCAGCAGCTGCTCCAGCTTCATCATAAGCACTAGCGTCAGTGTAAGCAGCGCTTCCAAGACCAGCCACAGCAACTTCAGTACCATCAACATTGATTGTACCATTTGTTGTACCAGTTGTTACGCTCTGTACTGCGGAATCCGCTAATCCAAGAGAAGTCTGAACACCAGTAGATAATTTAGCAAGAGTGATATTACCATCAGCAACTTTAGCTGTTGTAACAGCACCATCTGCTAATTCATCAGTTCCTACTCCACCTGCAACTAACGTAGCTGTAATTACATTATCAGCAGAAATTGCAAGTTGTACTTGAGTTGCATCTGTACCAGCTTCATAAACATCAACAAGATCGCCAACGTTTACATAAATAACAGTACCAGCGCTATCAGAAAGTGTTAATGCAATATAAGTACCCTCATCCATACCTTCTGGATTAACAACAACTGTACCAGAACTTACAACTAAGTCAACAGGAATATTAATTGTTCCTACTGTTGTTCCACCCTGTGTAATTGTATAAACTTTAGCATACTCAGTTGAGGTGCTGTCTTCAGTTACAGCAACTACAGATGCAGTTCCGCCAGAACCGATTGCTGCATATAATTCATTCATTGCAGATACAAGGTCTGTCTTAGATGTTGTACTTAAATCATCTAATGTACCAATTTCTGCTTCGATTGTTTCTACACTACCCTCTAATGTAGAAATTCTTGTAATGACTTCATCTAAATCAGATACGTTAGATAGTTTCGTAGTACCTAAATATAGGTCATTTGTGTCAGTTAAACGGTAAAAAGTTGCACTATCTTTTGTAGTTAAAGCTTTATAGCTGCAGAAGTACCTTGTAAAAACTTTACATTTGATTTTTCTCCCCTTATAAATATTTATAAAATGAAAAAGGTTAATTTATAGTTCTTCCCATGTAGGAGAACCTAAATCAACATAACATTGGTCATCATCTGACCATTGATAAATTGTTGTTTCAGTAACATAAAGAACACCTGAAACTCCAGTAGACGATAAATCCGCCTCACTTAAAAAGATTACACCTTCTGATTTAACGAAAGATTGCTTATCTTGTAAACAAGTTTCATCATCATAGAAGGTTATTGTGTAAATGTAGAAAACTCCATCTTCACACGTTTCAAATTTTGCTACCTTGTAAGAAGTGATACTATCTTCCATAATGGTAACTAGCATTTGGTAACTTACAAACTTAACATCTGTATCATTGGCAGTATATACATAATATCCTTCAATCAAATAGTTACCATAATCTAAAGTATTTAAAACAATAGGAGATGATTCAGTTCCTGTTAATGTGGTAAAAGAGGAGTCTCCACCATTAACATTTACGACTGCATTGCCACCAGCGCCGTAAAAGCTGCTCATATGCTATGTTCCTCCTTTTGTTTAATATACGAAGTCCACAATAGTATCTTCATCCGCTCCATCGGGGAAAAATTAAAGATTTAATTGGAACGGTTTCATCTAACTCATACATACCCGTTCTTCCTATTTTAATTTTTACCTTATTAATTTGAACAATCGTGCCCTCAGTGGTTTGAATGCCCAACTTAACCAAAACAGGAGGTGTAGATTCTGGAGTGAATTCGGAAATTGCGCCTTCTTTACCTAATAGATCGGTACTATCAAAAGGACCTAATACCTGGCCAAGTCTACCATTAAGCACTCTTCCTTTAACCATATAAAGTCCTCCTTTTTCAAAGAAATATTATTTTTGTAGATAACCAGTTTAACAAAAAAACCCCAAGTGCTTAAATTGATTTTTTTAAAAAATTTTGATATAATTTTATTGAAAAGAAAGAATGGTGATAAAAAATGAATAAACATTATGCAATTACTGATCTTCATGGTATGGGTAAACTATGGGATCAAATTAAAGAATATTGCGATGAAACAGATACAATTTACTTTCTTGGAGACGCGGCGGACCGTGGACCCGACGGACTTCGTGTAATGCGGGAATTATTCCAAGACAAAAGAGTAGTATATATCAAAGGAAACCATGAAGGTATAATGGAAAATGTAGCTCCTGGACTTATTGATGGCTATACATATGACATTAATTTGTGGTTAATGAATGGCGGGAAGCCGACCATTGACGCTTTCAAGTCACTATCAGAACCTTCTCAGTGTTGGTATATTCGGAAGATTAGATCCTTACCTGATGTAGCATTATACACCAATCCTAAAGGTCAAACTATTATACTAAGTCACGCAGGGATTGATCCAGATGATATGGATAATAAACAGCCTAATCGTTACGGAGAGTCTCCATGGCAATGGGATAGAGACCATTTCTATAGTAAATGGAACCCAGACCCAAAGTATAATAATACTTATATTGTTCATGGTCATACGCCCGTACCTCATGTTATAGCCAAATTGAACGAGATGGATAGATTCATGGACCGACCGCCGCGCTATACTTCATGGGATTATAAAATATTAAATTATGCAGATGGTCATAAATTTGATCTTGACTTGGCATCTTTTCAAACTGAACGAGTAGCTTTATTTGATTTAGATGAATTAAAAGTTGAGAAATATTTTTATGACTTAGGAGTTGATGAAAAGAATGGTCAGTAAAGATAAAATTCTTAAACGACTACAAGAGCATTGGAATTTTTTATTACAGCAAGGATATGATGAAGATCATATCCTTGGTATTTTTGTATATGGATCTGTTAACTACGGGTATGCTAATGAAAATAGTGATATAGATACAAAAGCTATCATTCTTCCTACTTTTGAACAATTTTGTTTAAATCCACAAATGATTTCAATAGAATATCATATTGACGAAGAGCATATTGAAATAAAAGATATTCGCCTTATGCGAGACATGTGGATGAAACAAAATATTAATTTTATTGAAATTCTTTATACTGATTATTTTATTATAAATGAAAAATATAAAGAGTTATTTGATAAATATTTCATTCAAAATAGAGAAGCAATAGCCCACTATGATAAGCAAAAAACCTTAAAAAGTATTAGTGGACAATTACTACATACTTTACATCAAGAGCCAACTAATAATAAAAAATTATATAATGCAAGTAGATTATATACTTTTTTAAAAGATTATTTTAATGAAAAGTCATACGCGGAGTGCCTTCAACCAAAAGATGAAAGTCTATGGGAATTAAAATATGGTGAATCTGCGTTAAGTAAAGATGCGGAAGCCAAGCTCGTACGCGCCTTAGAGCTAGAACAATTAACTAATGAGCTTGTTAATAAGTATGCGGAAGTCCAGTCTCCTCGCCACGATGAAGCGACTGCCGCGCTCAATGAAGGCGTTATGGAGATTCTCAAAGCGAGCTTCCGCCCTGAGATAAATGCTTCAACAATTACTAAAAAAGAATTTTTTAGTAATTTAACTACAACTGAAACTAAAGCATATTATGCTATTATTTCACAAATACATGATAAAGGTAATATTACTATATCAGATATGGTAGAAAAAACATCCATTTCCCGCCCTGTATATGCTAATCTATTGTCAAAATTAAAGCAATATGATGTAGCTAAGGTAGTAAATAGAGGTTCTGGTGGAACTGATATTGAAATTACTCAAATTGAATTAAAAAATGAAGCCATTGATTTTACTTAAAAATAATGATATAATATATTTATAATAAATAAAGGAGATTTGAAGGGTGGAAATATCTTCCGTGCATTGGAGCTTTCTCCTATCAGTGGTATTTATGTGAAAGTAATTGCAGCATATGATGATACAGATGCAGAAGGTAAGACGGTTCATCATCCTATTGGTGAGGAATTGTTCATTACTGGTAATGACCAGATGATTTACTATCCAAGACCTGAACACGCAATGATTCAGTATGACGGCAAGTATATGCATCATGCTATTGCAATTCCTGAGGGCGAGGGTCGTTACATTTTAAATCGTCTTACTGGTGAAATTACTACAGTAACAGGTCCAAAGATGTACCTACCCGATCCTCGCACAGAAGTTGTTGTTAAGAGAAAACTGACTGCAAAAGAATGCAGATTGTTCTATCCTGGCAACAATGAGGTATTGGCTTATAATGATGCATTGACTGAAAGAACCACAGAAAAGAACGCTCGTAAGGGTCAGACCAATAGCACTGATGTAATCAATAACGCATATGCCACTTCAAATCAGGCAGATACACTCGCTATCTTTGAAGCTAATGCAAATATTAGTCGTGGTGTGTCATATACCAAACCGCGTACTATTACTCTTGATACAAAATATGATGGAGTTGTAGCTATCAATGTTTGGACTGGATATGCAATCAATGTAACATCTAAGACTGGTAAGAGAGAAGTTGTAGTTGGACCTACCACTCGTCTGCTTGATTATGATGAGACACTTGAATACATGGAACTTTCAACAGGTCGTCCTAAGAATACTGACCATTTGCTTGAGACTGCTTATCTGAGGGTTGAGAATAATAAGATTTCTGACCTTATCAATGTTCAGACTCAAGATTTTGTAGATGTGCAGATTAAAGTATCCTATTGTCTTGATTTCCTTGAGGATTATAAGGACAAGTGGTTCTCTGTTGAAAACTATGTGAAGTATATGTGTGATCGTCAGCGTAGCTTACTCAAGAGAGAGGCTAAGAAGCATACGATTGAAGATTTTTATTCAAATGCTACTGACATCGTGCGGAAGGTCGCTCTGGCGCTCCATGAGACTGACTCTGAAACTGAAGCAGCGGAGCCCGCGTGTGGTAGACAGGGACGTTTCTTCCCAGAGAATGGTATGCTTGTACATGATGTTGAAGTTCTTAGCATCGGAGTAGAAGCAAACGTAGCACGAATCCTTGAAGCTCATCAGACTGAAATGATTCAGAAGACTCTGGAACTTTCAGATGCAACTCGTAAGATGGAAGTTGTTACTCAGCTTGCCGCATATGAGAAGCAGGAGAATGAATTAAAGCATCAGAATGATTTGTATGCTCTGGAATTGAAAACTACTCTTGAAACTGAGAAGATGAAAGCCGCAAATGAACTTGCTGCTAAGAAGCGTGCAGAAGAGGAAGCTGTAAAACAGGCTGAAGCTGACATGCAGAAGATTTTAGATACTATCCAGAGTGCTAAGTTGGCAAGGAATAAGGCGAGAGTATGAGTCCATATGCGATTGCAAACGGGGGAATCTGTGAGCGATACGGTTAATCGCCTGATGCGTGGTACCTCACTTGAAGGTATCCTTGATGGCATTGCCGCGTACAAAACAGAGGATTAATATAAATAAATATTAAAGAGCGATAGAAATATCGCTCTTTTTTGATTTTATAATAAATTTATGATATAATCTTTATATAAAGATAAAGTGAGGAAGTAAATATGGATACTTTCAAATGCGATGAAAAGACAATGCAATTATTTTGTAAACAATTTTATACAGATAAAGGCTATGCTCATGCAGAAAGAGTTGCTAGTTTTGCACGAGAAGATATTCGTTATTGGCAAGAAAAAGATAGAGATTTTGTTATGTGCTTAGCATGGGCACATGATTTATATGAAGATACCAACTGCCCTCACGAAATTTTTACTCCAGATTTTGATAAGGCTTTACATTTTATCACTTGGTATAATAAAGAAACTACCTATGATAGATATTTAGAGCTAATCAAAAAAGGAAGAGATACAAGTCATGTTGGTCATATGGTTTGGTGGGTTAAATTGCTTGATATGAAAGACCATTTAACTCAAACAGATACATTGACTGATAAACTTAAAGAAAAATATTTATCAGGATTGAGGTATCTACTATGATAGAAACAATAGGTTCAAGAAGTAAGCATTATAGCGCTACTTTGTTTTCTCCTCTTGAAATTGACTTAGGAGAAGAAACTGTAAGAGAGGTGCTTGGTTATGATAAGTACCATATTTTATTACAGAAAGATTGGGATAATGCTTGCTCATTGGTTATTAAAGAATTTTTAGCAAGTGCTAATTTGCCTGTAAATAACTTTAAATTTGAAGAAACAACAGTAGGTGATAACAATGGCACAACAGACGGATTGATAAAGAAGCAAGAGCAATAAAAGCACAAGAACATACTACGGCGGTTGCTGCTAACTGGCAACCACAGATTCAGTCCTCTATTTCTTCAACTCAAATATATAGAGATAAAGTAAATTTATCCAATGATATTTATACTCGTAACCATGGAACATTAAAAGTCACAGTTGAGGATTTAGATACTGTTGGGGCGATTATAAAATATAATAAACCTAATATGGCAGCATTGAACTTTGCTTCCTACACTAACCCAGGTGGTATGTTCATCAAGGGCAGCCGCGCGCAAGAAGAATGTCTATGCCATGCTTCATTTTTATATAATGTGTTACAACCCTTTCAGAAAGAATACTATGATAAGAATTATCTAAATAAAAATAAAGGTTTATATTTAAATAGAGCTTTATATTCACCAGATATTTATTTTTTCAACGAAGATGAAGTTTATCCTTGTGACATTATTACTTGTGCAGCTCCCAACTGGTCTGCCGCTCATTGGACCAACGTAACAAGAGAAGAAAATTATCAAGTGTTGCAATCTCGCATTAAATTTGTGCTTGATATTGCTCTTGACCAACATGCGGAAACTTTGGTATTGGGCGCCTATGGTTGCGGTGTTTTCCGCCAGAATCCGCGTGATGTAGCAACTATTTTTAAAAATTATTTAAAATCAGACTTGTATAGAACACATTTTAACAAAGTTATTTTTGCCATTCCCGATGGTAAAAATGGTAACTTAAATGCTTTTCTACAAGTATTCAGAGAGACATGAACTATAAAGACGATCAAATAATGAAACAGCATATTATTGATGCCCTTGGTGGCGAATGGAAAAGATTAGAATTTTCGTAGTACAGAATAATCAAGATGCTCAGACCGTAAATGACTTTTTACAGAAGTTAGAGAGTAAAAATATTGAGTATGATTTTGATGAAGGTGCTCCTGGAGTAATTGTAACTGTGAGCTTTGACTGAAGGAGGTAATTATGCCAGTCCATGACGACCTTGGAACTCGTATGAAAGAATATTATGAGTCCGTTCCAAAGATTAAATTAGTGAGGCGGATGCCCGTTGCAATCCGCATTGATACTAAATATTTAATACAAGAAAATGAGGATATAATATGAAACGGGCATTTTTATTAGGGGATCTTCATGGAGATTTTAGATATATTAGAAATTTTTACCAACGGATGCCATATACATTAAATAAAACTGAAAATACTTTAATTTTATTGGGAGATTTCGGAGGAAATTTTTTCTTTAACCATAGAGACATTGAATTTAAAACAAAACTTGGACGATATCCTTTTACCTATTTTGTAATTAGAGGTAATCATGAAGAACGACCAAGTCTTTGTATGGAAAACAATCCTGATAAATGGCATATAGAAGAATACTGGGGTAATGAAGTCTATGTAGAAAATGATTATCCTTATATTAAATATGCCCTTGATGAAGTTGCTATTTATAACGCGGAAACCGAGGTTGGTAGCTACAGAACTCTGGTCATTCCTGGCGCATACTCAGTTGATAAATATAGACGACTTCAGTTAGGTTGGTCATGGTTTGCTGCGGAACAGCTGACTGAAGAAGAAATGGAACGAGGCAAAGCGCTCATTGAACGGAATCCCGCATTTGACTTAGTTTTATCTCATACTTGTCCTATCATATATGAACCAACTGATTTATTTCTTTCTGTTGTTGACCAATCAATGGTTGATAAGAGTATGGAAAGATACCTCGGTGAAATAGAATATAGTTTAGATTATCGCGCCTGGTGCTGGGGTCATTATCATCAATTTCGGGATTATCCGCGCACAGATGGTCGCTTCCGCACGATGTTATTTAATGACTATGCTCTTGACCTTGATGAATATATGAAAGGAGAGATCAATAAGTTATGAAATTATTTCTTTATCTCATATGGATTATTATTCTTGTAGCGGGTTCTGCGCTCGGAGAGGCGGCTTCCGCAGATAATAGATACATTATTGGCTTCGTTGTTGGTTGTTTATCAATGACTATATTGGATATATTATACATTTTATAGACAAAAACAATGAGGATAATTGATTTTATGTTAAAAATTTGTTATAATATTTATAGAAAAATAAAGAGAGATAATAAGGAGATTGATAATATGATTAAATATCCCAACTGTAAAAAAGTTAATTGCAACTATGATGAGGATGTAATTAAATTCTTTCCTGTGATTAAATGCACTTCTATTAAACAGTTCATTAAAGCAGGCGTTGTTACTGTTGGTAGTAAATTTGTTGTGGACGGAAGAGACATTACCTGTATTCATCATAAAGGTAATCAGTGGTTTTTCCAGTATGATGATTGTCCGATGGCTAGTACCGCAGAATCTGGTGCGCTGGAGAAGGCTTTAAAGAAAATTTGGAATGAAGTTATTCCAGAGTGTTTAAAGAAAGAAATTAAATATACCTTTGTACCGACTGAATTTCAGATTTTTGGCGAAAATAAGTGGGGAGTAAAAGAAACTGACACTTATCAGTTTGATTATTATAAGAACAATGAAGCACATCATGTGAAAAACTATCGTGGTCCAAAACATGATTTTTGGAAGAGTGGTGAGTCCTGCACCTGGTGGTTATCTACTGTTTATTCTAGTACCTCTGCTATCTGCTGTTTTGTCGGCCACGGCGGAGATGCCAACTACTCCAACGCTAGTCACTCTCTTGGGGTGCCTGTCTGTTTCCTTATTGAAGTTGATGATTAAGGGTTGCTTAAAGCAACCCTTTAGGTAAAGGAGTTGATAACATATGAGAGATAAGCATCAAAAAAAAAACTTTAAAAAGATATAAATAAGGTTGTTAAAGCTATGAATGAAAATGTCTACAATGATAATTTATGGCTTGGTAGATTTTATGGTCATCAAATTAAAGCAGATTATTACAAATTTGAGGATGGCTCTGGCGGTATTTTAACTACTTGGATTGAGTTGGTAGATAGAAAAACTAACTTAACAAAAGTAATTAAATTAAGTCATCATGGTGGAGTTATCAACTTTGTATCATATGATATGTGGATGGCTATGAATACCTTCATTACAGAAGATTGCGCGGTCTGGGAAAAGGAAGACCCGCGGCATGATATTATAGATTATAGAGGAGGGGTTAAAAATGTTAAACGCAAGTAATATTTACACTGAAATGGCTGAGAAATATAACTTTGAAGAAGTTCTTGAAAAGATTGTTGAAAAATATAATCTTGAATGGGCAACTCTTTAAGGTGAAACTTATGGAGCAGGAGTTCAGAAAAGAGAATATAGTCTTAAAGGACATGACTTTATGGGCTTTAACTTAATCTTTTCTGATAGGGGAAGATTAAATTCTGTGGAAGCAAAAGAAATTATGTCTGAATATGGTATTCCTTGGGTACCTATTGTAGATGAAAATTTCATTTTACCAGATACCCTCGAAGAGCTTCTTGATATTGCGACTAATAAGTCTCAGCTTGATGGCGGAATGCGGGAAGGTCTTGTATTTAGAAGCCAGGATGGTGTAAAGAGCTTTAAGGCAGTAAGCAATGAGTTCTTGCTTAAATACCATCAGTAAGGAGTAAAAACTATGAGAAAATATGTAAAAATTAGTAGCTTAGGCGATACTTTAGAGCTTATTAAGCTATCTTTGGAGGTTGATGGCGATGTTACCGCCATGAAAGGTAAGTATGCTATTGATTGTAAATCAACATTAGGAGTATTTGCTTTAGATTTTTCAACAGGTGTTACACTTGAATATCCTAATGATGCAACTGAATTAGATACTTACTTAAATAAATTTGAAGTTGCTACTAATAAGTAGCAACTTTATTTTTTATAAATTTTATGATATAATAATATTATAAGATGTAAAAGATTGAAAAGGAAGGTGGTCAATTAATGAAACATTGCACAAAATATGATAATATTACAATTTCTGAATTTTACTGTACTTATTGCGGTCAAAAGGGTTTACCTATTGCTCGTAGAGCAGGACAACAGAGAGAGGCGGGACATTTAAAGAAATTATGGTGTCCAAATTGTAATATGACAGTAAACCATGTTGAAGTGCGTCCTTTTGGTTCTTACAACTATGAAGATTTTAAACAAGAATTTGAGCTTGGTCGTTTCATAGATGGACAAAGAGTTCCGCTGTCAGAACTTATCGGTTGTTCAAAAGGTGAATGTAAATACAATGTTAATGGAAAATGTTGGAACGCAAATCATAGTTATAATTGCGGACATCGGATTGTGATAGAACAAGGTCCAGAACATAAAGGAAGCGGATTGGAGCGTGATAGATAATGGCAAAATTATTTATGCTTATGGGTATTCCAGGTTCAGGTAAAAGTACCTGGATAGCTAATCATATTAATAATGAAACAGATAAATATATTTCAAGGGATGAAGTGCGTTTTTCATATGTTTCTGAAGAAGAAGAATATTTCTCTCAAGAGAAGAAAGTATTTAAAGAATTTACTCGTCAGATTAATGAAGCATTAAATCAGGGCTACAATGTTTTTGCAGATGCGACTCATTTAAATGAAGCTTCTCGTAATAAATTGTTAAGAGCAATAGTAATGAACACTTCTTCTACTGAATGTATTTGGGTGCGGACTCCGCTTGAAGAAGCGCTTAGGCGCAATGAAAATCGCAAAGGAACTCGTTCATATGTGCCGAGAGGCGCCATCCGCCGCATGTTTTCACAAATGACTAAACCTACTTTTATTGAAGGTTTTAATAAGATTTATATTATTGAACCAG
>Ga0192253_1053_pt1:0-12500 | contig 14675 bp, 17 predicted proteins | sample Koala_Koa26_J3_FD_131273 | JGI IMG/M metagenome (GOLD analysis project Ga0192253, IMG submission 131273) | Enriched cells from koala feces incubated with labeled cellulose particles, San Francisco Zoo, California, United States - Koala_Koa2-6_J3 ...
TGCTCTTCATAGAGCGCCCGCCACTGCTCCGAAGCTGCCTTGTCGTTTTCTAACTCTTTCGCTTTTCGGTTCTGCTTATACTGCATGAAACTAGCCACGCCACCCCCACTTAGAAGAGTGGTAAAAAACGTTGTAAGTAGGGTTGCGACGTCCATAAAAACTTTTAAATTCTCTAAACAAAAATATGACTTTTTTTTTGGAAAAGCAATTATTTAACATTTTTTCGCTGCGCCGGCAACATCGTCCATAAATCAAAGGCATAACGGAGGGCGTCACAACAGTGGTTCCAGTTGTCTACAGGCTGCAGGGTGTCATTTTTCTGGATGAAGCGATAATTTTCCATTTCCTCGAGGAAATGGCGCGAGGAGGCCGTTACGCATATCTCGTAGGATTGCAGGTTCCGAATGCCGGTAAGGATAGATCCCGCCCCTTTGCGCGCGGGTGAGAAATTAAACCGGAGTCCGGTACGGGCGAAGAGACTGCGAATACGGTCCGCACCTTCGGTCGCCGTGTCGTAAACTAGGTATTGACGGCGGAAAGGAATAGAGCGGAGTACGGCCGCCATTTCCGCGTCGCCCCCCTCTCTACTGTAATAATATTCATGACAATAGACGGCATCGGAGGCAAAACGGAAGCCGCATATTACATCGGGGTCCGCCGTAGCGCGAAGGGCTCCCCAGTCGCAGGCAAGTATTTCGGGAAGGGGCGACGTGTGATAATCTTCATCCGGGATGGTGCGATGATGGGGGAAACATAGACCCGAAAGGGTCGAGTCGATGCCCTGACATTCAACTTCATATAGATAACGTTCCATCGTTCCCGGCGCCGCAGTTTCACCCGCGGCGGCCGTGCGGTCCAGTTCCCGGCGGACGAAATCCGACAGGAAGGGGTTATCATGATACGTGGTTATTAACTTGTTGCCCGCCGTCTCGTAGAGGTCGTTGACCCAGAAGCGCGTATAGGGGTTGTAATCAAAAAAGACCTGACAACCCGGTCCGGCAGCTTTTAACGCTTCGCGCGCCGTCCGGGCATCGTACTGGATACACTCATTAAAAAAGATATAATTAAAGTTGGAGGCATAGCCGCGAACATCACGCCCGGCATAGACAAAGGCGAATTCGCTGCCGGTTTCGAACAGTACGCGCGTTCCGCCGGTGAAGTGGATGCGCATCCGCCGGCCATCGCCACCCGCCGAACGGTTGATCATGATTAAGTCCTGGAAAATGGACTCCTTTAACCGCGCATAGGTATCCGTTACGATGAGCGTACGCGTATGGGGATGGGTCAGCGATTCCATATATAAAAACTGTAGAATGCTAACCGTTTTGCCCGACCTTCGGCCCCCCTGAAAGATAATAAAAGGGGTATTTTTTTTCTGATGGTAGGTTATAAAATCATGATGTAATTTCAGCAGTTCCATCGCTTCCGGTGTCCTCTTTATTTCTTGTTCCCTCTATTGCCCCTGCCACTTTGTCGGCTGTGTTGTCGATGACTTTCACCGTAAAGGCGCGGCGATTTGACTCCTCAAAATCAAGCGTTCGCGCGTTGCTCCGCGTCCACTCTTCGGGCGACATATTGCAAAGGACAAAGATAGCGGCCGCCACATTGGCAGGAATATGCCGGCGGGTGGTGGTCTGTTCTTTGATCCGTGGCGCGCCCGTGCCGTCATCTATATACGTCGTCCGGGTTTCCTCCACGTCGTAGCCGCAGAGCTGTTTAAACAGTCCCCGTTTGGCTTCTTTCACAAATGCCAGCCGGCGACGTTCCCGTCCGCGCTCCTGTGCCTCCCTCATGGCGGGATATTTACTTATCCAATTATAAAAAGTCTTGGGATGGACGTGAAAAAGCCCGGCAATTTCTTCCGTCGAATATTGCTGACGGGCGTCAGCCAAATAGTCCTCATACCGGGCTGGCGTTAAAATGGGGTCATATTTAGCATTATTCATTTAATTAATTCTTTAAATTCCTCTTCTGTTCGGATAGTCCGGGCAGTAAACTGTTCCCTTTCCAACCATCGGAGCCAGTGCGACTGAAACAGGGAAAGCCGACCAGTGCCAGGGGTCTTAAATTCCACAAAGATAGCCTTCCCATCTTTCAAATAAAGACGGTCGGGGATGCCGGTGTGCCCGGTATTTTCCAGCTTAACGGCCAGGTAGCCTTTTTCGCGGGCATACCGGGTACAGGCGGTTTCAAGCTCTTTTTCGTGTTGGTTCATCTTTTTTTAACAAGTGCCCAGCGGTGGGCGGGGTTAATTCTGCCTTTTTTGTTTTCCCCGTCGAAAAGATACCGGGGAACGTCGTTACTGTACAGGGCATGACAACCGGAAGGGCTGGCAGCCGTGTAGCAGGGCGTAAAGCCTTCCGGTGGCGTGTCGTATACTTCGTATGTAATTCCGTTTAATGTAACTGTTTCCATTTCCTACCGTTTTCATACATTTCAAACACCCGGCGGTGGTAGAGGTTCACCTCTCCATAATTGCTGTCAAAGGTTTTATCCACCTTATAACCGTGTTCATGGCTGAGGGCTTTAAGCACGCTCCAACGATAGTCGCGCCAGTCGGTGCCGTGTTCTTTAGCCCAACGTTTAATGCTATACCACTGGGCGGCTTCGTCCAGCCGTTTCTGCTGCTGCTCGTTTTGCTCTACCACAGCGGCAAGCTTCCGAAGGGCATCGGCATAAGAAGTAGGAAATTGTGTGCGCTCTTTCTTTTCCAGTTCCTCCCAGCGGCGATTGACTTTAATGCGGAGTTCACGGCTGTAACCGGTCATCAGGTCAAAACACTGCATGCGGGTGAGGCGATATTCACGCTGCTCACGGTTCCACGAGTCTTTGTAGTAATCGGCCGAAATTTCGGCCAATTCCATTTTCCGGTAACTTTCGTTCAGTTCATCACAATCCCGGAGGATGTTATCATGCCTCTTTTCAGTCAGGGAGGCTATCTCCCGGCTGGACATCGTTACAGGTGTACTCTCAAAGCTCCCTTCAAAAAGGGTTAATTGTTTTGTTTCCATAATAAAAAAAAATACCCGGTAAAGTTTCAGAGATAGCGCCTCCTACGCTTTACCGGGTTTTCTATAGTGTTTTACTATATTCTTAAAGGTTTGTAACCGGCGCTATCAATTACTATGGAACAAATATACAAACAAAAAATGAAACCACCAAATAAAAAAGCCTTTTTTTTGAAAAAAAAATGAATCTGCTGAATTTTCAGCAGATTAACGAACGCCTCTTTTGACTCCTCAAAATTGAGGAGTCGAAGAACTCCCCAAACAGGGCATGCGGGTCAGGCGATATTCACGCTGCTCACGGCTCATTGAAGTCCTTGTGGTTAATCTCCCCAAATTTGGGGAGATTAAAACTTCCATAACTTTTGCTTGTCTCGTCGAACTCCTTGTAGTTGGTCTCCTCAATTTTGAGGAGACCAAAACTTCCATAACTTTCGCTTGCTCATTGAAGTCCTTGTAGTTTGACTCCCCAAATTTGGGGAGTCAACTACTTCCATAACTTTCGCTCACGACTCATTGAAGTCCTTGTGGTTAATCTCCTCAATTTTGAGGAGATTAAAACTTCCATAACTTTCGCTTGCTCATTGAAGTCCTTGTAGTTGGTCTGCTGAATTTTCAGCAGACCAAAACTTTTTATACCTTTTGTTCAGCTCGTCGAACTCCTTGTAGTTGGTCTCCTCAATTTTGAGGAGACCAAAACTTCCATAACTTTCGCTTGCTCGTCGAACTCCTTGTAGTTAATCTCCCCAAATTTGAGCAGACCAAAACTTTTATAACTTTCGCTTGCTCATTGAAGTCCTTGTAGTTGGTCTGTCCAAATTTGGACAGACCAAAACTTCCATAACTTTCGCTTGCTCATTGAAGTCCTTGTAGTTAATCTGCCCAAATTTGGGCAGTCAAAAACTTCCATAACTTTCGCCCTCCTCGTCATGCTTTCGGGGGATGTGGTCTCGGGGCTTTTCCCGGTCGGAAAGGTGGCCTCCTGTCTGGCTATAACAAGGGATGTAATCACCTAAAAAAAGCCTCCTTTTTTCACAAAAAAGAGGCTCACACTTAGTTAAACATTTAAAACATGAAAAAAATTAAACTTTCTACATTACTACCGGTTCAAAGATACGACATTTAATAAAAACTACCAACTATTCCCGGATAAAAATTTACCGGTGTGTTAGTTTTTTGAAGTCAGTGAGCACTACGCTTTTTTTCTGCAGGGCCCGAAGGGCATACTCCTCCACGGTGCCGCGGGCATAAAAAACGTACATATCTACCGGCGCCGTTTGTCCCCGGCGGTGCAGACGCGCCGAGGCCTGTAACCATAGCTCGAGGTCGAACGTGAGCGAAGCCCAGACAAGGAGCCGGCAGCCCGAGGACTGCAGGTTCAGCCCATGCCCGCAGCTGGCGGGGTGGGCTAGCAAGACATCCGCCACGCGGCCGTTCCAGCGATCTAAAAAATCTTTTTCGTCGGGGGTTATAACGGCTACGCCTTCTTTTTCAAGCCGCGACCTTAGATAAGCCGCCTCAGCCCGGAAGGCATAAAATAGGAGTACCTGCTCGCCCTCTCCCACCATGCTGCAGACGGCATCCACTACCGCCTCCAGCTTGCTGGAAACCCCCGACCAGACCGGGCGGGAGGTGTCGGGGTCATAAATAAAACCGCTGCAGAGCGTCTGCAGCTTCTGAAATGTCGATTTATCATTTAACGCAATAACACGCTCGTCGGTCTCCACTCGAAGCAACGTTTTGGCATCCAAATACCGGGTCGCCTCTTTATCGGATAGCGTGTGAGGGCGGTGAAGGATGCGCATCGGCGGAAGGGCGGCATAATCCTCCGCCCTGAGAGTGAATATTTGCCCCTTTATAGGCTCTAGGATCGACTCCAGCGTATGGGGTGGCAGGATTCTCCATCGGTGGAACGGAAGGCCGGAAAACGCATTTAAATCCTCGAAATAGGTGGCACGCCAACGGAAAAATTCGGGGATATACGTTTTACCCCGGCGGGCGGTGTGCGGTGTAGCCTGGTAAATGCCTAGAACGGCCAGCTGTCCAAAGAGATCAATAGCCCCGTTCGGTAATAGCGTACCCGTCAGCCCCCAGTGGATAGCGGTGCGAATGCCAAGCGCGTAAAGAAAACGCTTCGAAGTGACATGCCTAAGGCGGGTTAACTCATCGAATACGACCGCCTCGAAGTCCAGCGTCGGGGCCTCGGCGAGTTGCTCGTAACTGCAGACTGTCCGGGCGGTCTTTCGCTTCCATAATGCGGCGCGCTGACTGGGCGAACCTTCGATCACCGTCCACGTATGCGGGTCATTCCACCTCTCGGCCTCCTGCCTCCAGACCGTCAGAGCCACCCGCTTGGGGGCTACGATGAGCGCCCGGCGGACGCCAAGACGGTTTAAAGCTTCAATCGTGACGGCCGTTTTGCCTAGTCCCATATCCATCGAGAGCACGGCACGGGGGTGCTGGGTGAGAAACGCGGCAGCTCTTTGTTGATAGTCTTCCAACTTCATTTTTTTATTTTTTTATAGGGTTTTAAATAGCATCCACTCGGCGCGACGACGCTGATACTGCCGCTCGCTCCGCTTGCCTTGGATGTAACAAAAGGAGGTATACGCCTCGAAGGAGAGAGAATCCATAAGGGAAGAGGTTTTAACGGCTTTTACGCCTACATTATAAGCCAGCAAGGCAAGTAATAAGGAATCACCCCGAAAGTGGCGGAAACGGGCGGAAAGGGCTTTTAAATCGGATGTGGCCAGACTGTCTGCCTCGGCGGGCGTCACTGCGCGGGCGGTATCATAGCAGACACGATGACCCCAGCCCGTACATCCCGTCCTTTGGGAATCGTGCCAGCCTTCGGCAAGAGCGAGGAAACTGACTGCCTGCTCTATGGTAGGGGCAGCAGGGTCCTCCTCTTTAGGAGAGTTCTCCGAAAGGGAAGACCTGCCGCAGGAAAAAAGCAACATCAGACATAAAGGCACCAGCGCAAAGCGGCGTACCAATGTTATAATATTCGGGTTTATTTCTTTCATCCGGTTTAAGGTGTGCAGTGCCTCCGGGTTCTCTTTCCACAGCCGGTTGAGTTCCTGCCGGTCCAGCATTTCCGTTTTAAGGGTATTTTCCGGCGCTTCAGGCGACTTAACCGTTGCAGGTGGTATAAATGTAAGGGCAGCAGGTTTTGAAGGCGCTGCGGGCTTCTTTCTCGGTTTCGTCCGGCGCTCCTCTTCCTGCTGCCGGATGCCAGGCACTTCGAACAGGCAAAGCTGTCCGGGTGTACTCTCGTTTCGTTTCTTTCTTCGTTTCATGACTTTTTTACACTTCTCTATAAAATTATACATCTTTTTAATGTTCAAGCTACTCTTTTAAGCTTTAAGCTATTTCGCTGATTTTGAGCAGGTTGCAGGTTTAACATGTTTTTCGTTTACACTTCTCCATAAAATTATACATCTTTTTAAGTTTCTAAGCTATCTTGCTGATTCTGAGCGGTTTAAGGTTTTACAGGCCCTTTTTTACGCTATCCTGTGAAAAACTTTTTCACAGCGCAACATGCTGAGTCTGAGAAAGTTACGGCAAAAATTACCTGTGAAAAAAAAACTCCAGGTCTTTTATATAAATACAAAAATGCGTTTTTTAGTTTTTTGTATCTACAGTGTGAAATAGCTTTTTTTTTTTCACATTTTCACAGGTTTAGCTAACTACCTATTTCTGAGGAAGTTACGGAGAAAAAACCTGTGAAAAACCTGTGAAAAACCTGTGAAAAACCTGTAAATTTTTCACAGGTTTGCCCTCCTTAAAAGGGGCACTCCTCCTCTGATACGTCGGTAACATCCTCTGTCTCAGCCGGTTCGCTGTTTTCTCCCCGGATAGCAGCCAATAAGACGTCCGCTTTAAGAAAGAAGGTATTTTCCGGCATTTCAGGCGACTTAACCGTTGCGGGTGGTATAAATGTAAGGGCAGCAGGTTTTGAAGGCGCTGCGGGCTTCTTTCTCGGCTTTGTCCGGCGCTCCTCTTCCTGCTGCCGGATGCCAGGCACTTCGAACAGGCAAAGCTGTCCGGGTGTACTCTCGTTTTGTTTCTTGCTTCGTTTCATCGCTTTTTTACTATTGTTAATGGTTTTAACATTTTATCTTCGTTAATCATACTGTATTTTTACAGAAATGTTAAAATCGTTTTAACACTTTGAAAGTGTTAAAATTTTAACATTTGAGGGGGTTTTTTGGGGGTTAGTTCCTTTTTGGAATTAAAAAGGAACCGAGCTAACGCGCTGAACCTTAAATAATTAAGGGTAAAAATTCCTAGTTCCTTTTTATAGCCTATTAAATATATGTATTTTTCTATTTTTTTTTTTATGTCGATATATTGCCAATATTTCATTGTTTTCAAAAAAAAAAAAATCTATAATATTAATAATACTATCTTTTAGGAACTAAAGGAACTAAACACTTTAAAAGATTGAACAACAACAAGTTAGCTCGGTTCCTTTTTAGTTCCTTTTTAGTTCCTCGGTTCCTTTTTAGTTCTCCATAATATCGCCGCGCGTTACCCCGTCCGCCGTGTTCGCCTCCGTGATGGCTTCCAGCAACTCATAGACTTGTATGACGGAACGTTTTACACCCTCCTTTCGGCTATTATCTGTTATCCATACGTTTGGGCAAAGTTCCTCGAGCGCCGTTTTGACTTTGTTTTTAAAATCCATCGGATACACTTGCTTTTTGTAACCTAACCCCTCGAAGAGAAACTCGGAGAAGTTGCAGCGGTACGAATTTAAGTTTCGCAACCATTTCTCCGTTCGCCATGTCTTTATTTCCTCCTTTAGGTCCTCGATCTCCGTGCGGCGGTTGCCCTGAATCTCCTCGAATACATGCTGCGAGGCATCGCCATCCTCCCGCGTTACGGATTGGATAAATCCCAGCCATTGCGTCCAGATCCGCTCGGGCTCGAGCTTGAGCGCTCGCGGATTCTCCGGCCACTCAACAGCCAGTATGCGGCGCTCGTTGTCTTCCGGTATAAACTCCACGGGCGAGGGGTTGGAGGTAATCAAATAGTTGGAATAAGCCTTCCCGGTTACGATATCCTTAAATTTGGGGTTCCATGTAAATGTATCGGCTGTGATGATTTTTTTAAACTCGGAATATTCGCGCATATTCTGCGGCATCTCGTCATCGAGACGCGTGGCAGGGTAAAACATAGCATGCGGCGCGACGTGTGCCTCGCGTCCGATTTCCCGAAGGAAGCGGCTATCGATATCCAGTATCCTCCCACCTTCCTTTTTTTCGCACAACCACTCGCTAAACTTAAAGCCGCAAAGGATGGACACGATCACACCCGCCGCGGTTGTCTTTCCGGTTCCCTTTTTTTTGCCGTAAAACCATAGTACCCGGTTTTGCCCCTCCTTCCGGTAGTCAAATTTAACGCGGGCAACGAAATAACGGATCTTCTCCACGTCGCGCGCCGAAAAAGCCGGATAAGTGGTGCGAAGGGATTCGTCGGCTAATCTCCGCTGTTCCCCGGTTACGTTTTCCTTAATCAACGCGGCGCGGATCTTTTCCACCCGCCGCGGGGTGATTACGTCTATCCACACCCGGTCGGCAATATCTACAGCATGCCGGGTTATTTGATTGTTTTCGCCCAGCCGGCGGCAAAACTTGGCGGCGTTTACCATTACGCCGGACACCGATTTAAGATCGGTAACAGAGGCGCGGCGCAGGAGCTCGGTCAACTTTCCTTCCATTTCCTCCCGGCTGGTTTCCTCCCCGAAATACCGCCGGGCAAACTGATAGGTATCGGGAGCCGATAATAGATAGGGTAATAAATCCTTTTCGGTCTTTTCTTCCGTTTCCTCTCCCTTCTTTATCTCGTCCGGAAGGTCACCCGCCAGCCAGTCGACCTCGTCAAGCCGTTGTATAATTCCTTCGCGCGCCAGGAAGTCAAACATTTCCTTATAAGAATAGTTAAAATGGATCTGCAGCAGTCCAAACGTATCATGTGCCCGCCCGTCAGCAGCCGGGTCCGTGTTATTGTGCCCGCTATAAAAAAGTTGTTTGTCCTTGTAATACAGCGCGCCGGGGGTGGAGGTAGACCGGTAGTATTTGTACCGGATCCATTTTCCCTCGTCCTTTGCCCCGGTGTAGATATGGGACAAATAACGTTCGATAGCGACGTCCGGTGTTATAGCCCGGTTACAGGCTTCAATGTAGTTTGTATCGACCCGGACGAGTCCGCTCCGTTCGATGCGGTCGCTTCGTCTTCCTTCGCGAATGGCCCGGCGGAGCGCCCGCACCTCTTCTTCCTCTCTTCTTTTTTTCTCTTCTTCTTTCCGCCGCCTGTCAGCTGCCTCAAGGATGGCATCGACATCCACCGCCGCGCCGTCTTCCTGCAGGCGGATGGCGCGCGTGTAGGCCTCCCGTCTCTCTTCCGATGGGATAGCGGCACCGAAAAAGAGTCGTCCCCAATCTTTGACCGGATCTAAAAAAGGTAGCTCGGCATAGATCTCGTTAATGAACGCACTCCACTCGGGTGACACCCAGCAGCGGTAACGTCCGTCGCGCGGTGTATCTTCCTCCCGCCCTTCAATCCGCCGGGAAAGTGGCAGGATAATCCTGTATCGGGGAGCCTCTTCGGTATAATTATAAGAAGGTACGCGGGCGTAACTCTTCCCCTCAAGCCACTCTTCCAGTGCCTTCCAGTCTTCCGGCGTCCATGGTACAGTTTCCCTTTTGTTTTCCGGATCTCTCTTTTTCCCATCTGCATCCAGCATTAGGCAGTCGCTCCATTCCGTCCGGCTTCGCCCGCCGGGAGAGTAACCGACTACCATTCCCCCCGCTTTCCGTTTGTCGTCCAGCACGGGCGGACTACTGTACTTTTTTTGAACGAATTCCGTGAGAGAGGTGAACACCTCCGGGGCACCGAACGGCGCCGAACCCTGCCAGATGGCCGGCAGTCCACTCCATTTCCTTCCGCCCTCTTTTCCTCTCTGATAAAGTTTCTCGTCGAACCGGAACGGGGTTACTGTTAATGTTTTCATATTTCTTTCTTTTTGCCTCCACCACTTAAAAAGCGAAAACCCGGTAAAATGAGCGCGACATTTTACACGGGTTTCCTATCTTTAAAATAGCAGAGCTATTAAAAATTCTTTTTCTATTGTTTCCTGTTGCCTTCGCGCTCCAACATTCCACACCACAAATATAACTACTTTTTTTTGTTTCTTCCAAATCCGGAGGCCATAAAAAAACATGTTTTAAAACATCTTTTTACCTCCACCGCTTAAAAAAGTGAAAACCCGGTAAAATGAGCGCGACATTTTACACGGGTTTCCTTTTTTAAACAGCTAACACAAAATAAAAAAATTTTTAACACCACAAATATAACTACTTTTTTTTGTTTCTTCCAAATCCGGAAGCCAAAAAAAAACATGTTATAAAACATCTTTTTACCTCCGCCGTTTCAAAACAAAAAACCCGGGCAAAATGAATACGGCATTTTACCACGGGTTTCCTTTTTTTAAACAGCTAACACAACAAAAAGTAAATTTTAACACCACAAATATAGCTACTTTTTTTTGTTTCTTCCAACTCTTTTAAGTGGTAAAAACATGTTTTAAAACATAGTTATAAAACACTGTTTTAAAACATCTTTTTACTGCCGGCTTATTTTAAGCCGTTTTAAGGCGTTAAAAAAACTCCGGGTGATACTCTTTATCACCCGAAGGCTAAAACGCTCTTAAATCGCCTTAAAATGGCAATTCGTCGCTATTTTCCGTTTCCTCTACAGGTGGCGCACTATACTTCTCTTCCGATACTCCGTCGGGGTTGTCAAAGTAGTCATCGGCGGCCAGCCAGTCGCGGCGCAGCTCCTTAAAACGTCCGTCGAGCAGCTGGAACGTATAACCTTGCTTACCCATCCGGTTGAAATAATTCGCCTTTAGGACGATATCCGTCGCCGAAGCCAGAAAACTAGTGGGAAGCTGCTCTTTTAATTTCTCATTGTAAATATTGACACTGACGAAGGTGGTTGAGTACTCCGCGCTGACAGGGCGGCAGTATTTTTCGCCCATCTGCCTCCGAATCACCTCGTTAATTAGTTCTACGCCACTGTTTGGTAGTGCGATGCTCCATTTTTCAAATTCCTGGTTCCAGCGCATCATAAGCGGCTGTTCGTTTCCACTTTTCTGGTACCGATATACCAGCGTTCGCTTTTCGTCGTCTTCAAAAACAATTTTCTGTTTCATTTTTTAAATCATTTATAGCCGTCCGTCAACCGGCTGTTTTTGTTTTCCGCCCGCCCGCGACGGATACAGGGCGGCGTGTTGTTTTTCGATCTGTTCCTTAAGCGGGGCGAACAATGCGCGTTCGCCCTCCTCTATCTCTACTGTAATGCCATAGCGTACCGACTCGTAATTCCCGAGGTTGTGCACTACCTGCAAGCTAATCTCTTTCACTTTCATTTTCGATTTCTTTTAGTTCGATCATTTCTGCCACCTCCCGAATTCGGGGGCGCATCTCTTTAATTCGGCAGAGTCCTGCCATAAGTTGCTCCTGTGCCGCCGCATCTTTTTCCACCGTCCGGAAGGCAATGCGGACATCCTCCGGGATTGTGCCGCTGCCATGGACGAGCCGTACTTTTTCGGCACCAAGGAAATAATACCATTGCAGTTGCCAACGGTATCGCTCAGTGACGTCCGCCGTGTGGTAGCGGGAAAACTTAAGTTCGAGCACCAGCCCCCGCGTGGCGTCGTATCCGTCGGCGTGGGCGATCAGGGCGGGGAGTCCTTCCATGGGGCGCCGAAGGATGTGTTGCCGCTCGAAGCGGGGTGTCCAATCCGGGGCGACCTCCTCGAAAAAATAATCCTCGAACCGGTGTCCCGCCTCCATCGCCTCCGTCTTGGGCACCTCGCGGAGGTACCGCCGGGGCAGGTCGCCGTAAGCAACGGCGAGGCGGATGTAGTGTTCGAGATTGATCCGGAGCCCGCCCCCGATCCGTCCCACCAGGGCGGCATCGGTGCCACCCAAGTAGCCGCTTCGGTTTTGTACATCACTCAAGTCCATCGCCCCAGGGGTTATCAACTCCAAATTCCTCGTAGAAATACTTAGCCACCCGTAGGGCTTCTGATACAGAGAGTTTAACGCGCCTATCACCCGAGATACGCGCCCGCACACTTTCATAATTTTGGGATCCAAACAGGTTTTTCAAACCGGTGTAACATGCCCGTTTTTCGGCTTTGTTCAGCAAGTCCCAGCCGCGCCGAAAGGGCATCCTACCGTCGGAATTCCCGACGGCATAATTAATAACATTTTGTTCGTACTGTATCATAATTCAATAATTTTAGGCAGCGATTGTAGCGCTGCGATTAATAAACTTTCCGCTTCTTTTATTCTCCACCTTAAATGTTCTAACTCCGCCTGCCCGGCTTCTGCCAGATGGCGCAGCTCATCCAGCTGCATGCCACTAATTTCCTCACTTGTGTAATACTTTTCTGTTTTCATCTTTTTTATTTTTAAAAGG
>Ga0192253_1057_pt1 | contig 14291 bp, 14 predicted proteins | sample Koala_Koa26_J3_FD_131273 | JGI IMG/M metagenome (GOLD analysis project Ga0192253, IMG submission 131273) | Enriched cells from koala feces incubated with labeled cellulose particles, San Francisco Zoo, California, United States - Koala_Koa2-6_J3 ...
GTCGAACGTCAGGGAGGACCAGACGAGGAGCCGCGAGCCGGACTCCTGTAGATTCAGCCCGTGCCCACAACTGGCGGGGTGCGCCAGGAGCACATCGGCGTCGCGGTTGTTCCACCGGGTTAAAAAATCTTTTTCATCCGGGGTTACGACCGCCGCGCCCTCCTTCTCCAGCCGCGTTTTTAAGTAAGCTGCTTCGGCGCGGAAGGCGTAGAACAGGAGCACCTGTTCACCTTCGCCGACCATGCTGGAAACCATATCCGCCACCGCTTCCAGTTTGCTGGACGCACCCGACCAGACCGGGGCGGAGGTAGCGGGATCATAGATAAACCCGCTGCAAAGGGTCTGCAGTTTTTGGAACGCGCCCTTGTCACTGAGCGCGATAATACGTTCTTCGTCCTCCACCCGAAGCAGGGTTTTGGCATCCATGTACCGGGCGCGCTCTTTCTCGGACAGGGGTTGCGGGTGGTAGAGGGTACGCATCGGCGGCAGGGCGGCATAATCCTCGGCGCGGAGGGTGAAAATTTGCCCCTTTACAGGCTCAAGGATCGACTGCAGGGTGTGGGGTGGTAGAATCCTCCACCGGTGAAAAGGAAGACCGGAAAACGCGTTTAAATCCTCGAAATAGGTGGCGCGCCAGCGGAAAAACTCAGGGATGTAGATTCTACCCCGGCGGGCGATGTGTGGCGTCGCCCGGTAGATACCCAGCGCGGCGAGCTGTCCAAAGAGGTCAATAGCCCCGTTAGGTAGGAGCGTACCCGTCAGCCCCCAGCGGATGGCGGTTTTAATCCCCAGTGCGTACAGGAAACGTTTCGAAGTGACATGCTTCAGGCGCGTCAGCTCATCAAACACGACCGCCTCGAAGTCCAGCGTCGGGGCTTCGGCAAGCTGCTCGTAACTGCAGACGGTGCGGGCGGTCTTTTGCCTCCATAGCGCGGCACGCCTCGAGGGGGTACCCTGGATCACGGTCCACTCGTGGGGGTCGTTCCACTTCTTCGCTTCGGCGCTCCAGACCGAAAGCGCCACCCGTTTGGGGGCTACGATGAGCGCGCGGCGGACGCCGAGGCGGTTTAAGGCTTCAATGACGGTCGCCGTTTTTCCCAGTCCCATATCCATCGAGAGCACCGCGCGAGGATGCTGGGTGAGAAACGTAACGGCTCTTTGCTGATATTCTTCCAGTTTCATCGGTTTACATTTCTTTGTAAGGTACAAGGCAGAAAGTCTGTACCAGGGTTATAATATGCGGATTTATTTCTTTCATCCGGTTCAGCGTGTGCAGCGCCCCGGGGTTCGCTTTCCACAGGCGGTTGAGTGTATCCCTATCCGGCATTTCCGTTTTAAGGCTGTTTTCCGGCGTCTGGGCGGCTTCTACCGGTGCGGGTGGTATAAGAGTAGGGGCGGCAGTTTTTAAAGCCTCTGCGGGCTTTATTTTCGGCGCGCGGCGGGATTCTTCTTCCTGCCAGATTCTGGGTGTTTCAAATAGACAGAGCTGCCCGTAGGTTGCCCCACCTTGTTTCTTGTTTCGTTTCATGGCTTGTTTCATTTGAATTGTTTTTTCACTGTTTTTGCTGTTTTTGCTGTTTTCACAATTTTTTAGTTTTAAGCTATTTTGCTGATTCACAGCGGTTTTGCAGTTTTACGGTAGTCGGTGTAAAAAAAACGGGGTAAAAACGTTTTACACCGTAACATACTGAGTCAGAGAGTGTTAGGGTCAAAAACGTGGTGTAAAAAATAAAACCAACTTCTTTTCTAAAAATATATATTTTTTTTTTCTCCGTTTTTTTTTTTATTTTTTTATATAGAAGATATAATTATTTTTTACACTTTTACACCGAGGGTTATATTCCTGATTTTCAAAAAGTTGCGATGTAAAAAACGTTTTTACACGTTTTTACACGTTTTACACCACCTCTTGGACTAAAAAGGACATTCCTCCTCTGATACGTCGGGGACGTCCTCTCTTTCAGCCGGTTCGCTGCCACCTCCCCGGATAGCGGCAAGTAAGACATCCGCTTTAAGAAAGAAATACCTTCCTTTGTTCTGCGCCAGACACCCCGGTGCAAAAAGATTCAGTGCCGTGCACACGTTACTAAAATGAGTTTTTTTGTCCACTTCTGCCGGAGCCGGGTAGCACGCCTTGATCCAGTTCCCGATGTAACCCCGATGCCCCCGGTTCTTATACGCTTCCGAACACCACCTTTCGGAAGATGCGCCTGTAATAATCTCTTCCATTTCTAGGGAAGGGAGTGTAACTACCGCTTCCTGCTTCATACGGGGATAAAAATCATTCTGCCAGTCGTGTAGTCTCTCCTTTGGTACATATACCGACCGTACCCACGCCTGCAGCGCATCCCACAGTTCTTTTTCATCTGTAAGGGCGGTTTTTATCGCATTATCCCAGCCCACGGCATGCATGCGCCGGTCTTTTTCTTTGCCAAGGAAATCAGCCGCCATGTTATTCGTCGTTATAATGTAGTTCGGATAAAGAGGCACGGTATCTTTTTGGGTGATCCCTTTTCGTTCCAAATCAATCGTACTGTATTCCAGAAATCCCACAATGTGGCTGTAGTTTCGTTTAAAGTGCCTGCTTTCGATATCGTTCAAAACAATACTTCGGCGCTGGGTGGCTTTCGGACATTCAAACTGAAAGCCAATCCGAAACTCCCTATTTAGTCTATCCTCCCCCACAAGCGCCGCATCTTTTGCCCTGCAATATTCCTCGTACGTGATACCCTCCAAAATACTGCTCAGCATCTTAGCCGTAGTACTTTTTCCGGTTTCTACCTCAAACCCCCAGAAGTTAAGGATAATCCGGCGGGCATTCTCCGGGGCGCCATACTTCACCTGCCGGATCCAGTATTCGATGATTTCTACTGCACCTCCCGGGGATTCGTCCCACCAATTCCAAAGTTCTGCCAGGCGCCGGCGGGCTTCCTCCAGTCCCCCGGGGTCTGTATCCCTGTTCAGGGCCTCATACCGCCGCCGCATCCACTCGGGCCGCCAGGCACTTGTAACCATCCGGTCTATAATCGTTTCTGTAGCACCCGCCAGGCTATCCCCCCGGCTGCTGGTTGCCAGGTTACTTACCAGCTGTACCAGTTGGTGGCAGTCCTTATTGCGTTCCCGGTCCCGAAAAGGGATGGAAATGTTTCGAATTCGGTTCAGTGTGCCAATAACAACTGTTTTTAATTCTTCTTCGTTGTATTCGTTTTCTTCCGGTATGGGAAGCGCCCGGAGGAAGTAATGATAGGGCGAGCCATTTCCCTCATCCGAGATCATACGCAAAAAGACCATATTGCCGTGTTTTTCCTGACGTTTTCTCCGCTGTTCTTCCCTTAGGGATTTTTCTAATTCCTTATAATTGTAACGGGTTCGGAACCAGTCAGTAACTTCTTTTATACTCCCGCTGTTATGAAACCAGTAGGCACGCACAAAATTAAAAACATGCATCGCACCCCGTCCCAACACGTCGCTTGCGTGATGACTTTTAAAAAAGAGAGCCTCCGTCTCGTCTTTTTCGTGCCACTCAGAGAGGACCCCGTTTTTTAGAGTTAAAAGAACGCCTCCGCCACTGCCTCCGGCTGCTGCGTATGTATAACGACCGGAGGACTCTTTTTCCCAGATGTCAGAAAAATGGGACTCGATCACCTCTGAAAGTGACACCCACCGGCAGATTAGTCCGATATCTCCGGAAATCGTTCGGGGGTCCCGGATGGATCCTTCGGCGGAATTTGTCGCCCCGAAGGAGGTGCCCCGTTTGTCCCCCCTCCTCTGTAGCAGGCTATCTATATCAACAAATCCTCCTTCCTCGTCGTAATACCGATAAAGGCTCCGGCGGTCAGAAAAAACAGTGGGTGTAAACATCAGGTGTGACCAGTTTTTGCAACTTGAATCCAGCCCCGGAATTTGTTTTTCAAACCACGCATGAACCTGGGCGTATTCCTCCCGCGTGGTAATGGTTCGGGAAAATGGCAAAATAATCCGCCATCTTTCTCCATGAAGTTCGTCTTCCGGGAGGTAAGACATGGTTGTATAAGCCAGATACTGCACACCTTCCAGTAGCTGCCAGACGTCAGAAATTTCATCCGAGCTCACCCCGTCCACATCCAACATGAGGCAACTGCGGGAAGTAATCTCTTGATCATTTCGTTTTTTCCCCTCTACGCCTACAATCCACCATCCCGTGTAATTTTTGTACATCGCCTTTGCCTCGGCGGTATCCAGCTGAAAATAATCGGAAAATTTGATTTCTTTTATTTGGAAATACGGATTTGTTTTTGTATCTTTGAGACAGTCGGTAAGTTCTAACCAGGTGAGCTCCTTAACTTCTCTAAAAGAGGTGTCCTTCACTCCTGGTTTATCAGAACCAAAACCACCAAAAACAACTTTAAACTTTTGGGAAAGGTCCCCACGTTGGGTGGGGACTTTTTCTTTGGGAGTGGAACTTGTTTTTTTACTTTCTTTATTTTCCATTTTATTTACTTTTTTGCTGTGCCGCTTTAAAAAGCGAAAACCCGGTAAAATGAGTACAGCATTTTACACGGGTTTCCTATCTTTAAAACAGCGGAGCTGTTAAAAATTTACTTTTTATTGTTTCCTGTTATTACTGTACTCTAACATTCCACACCACAAATGTAACTACTTTTTTGTTTCTTCCAACTCTTTTAAGCGGTAAAAAAACATGTTTTAAAACATCTTTTCACTGCTGGCTTATTTTAAGCCGTTTTAAGGCGTTAAAAACTCCGAGTGGTACTCTTATACCACCCGGAGGCTAAAACGCTCTTAAATCGCCTTAAAATGGCAATTCGTCGCTATTTTCCGTTTCCTCTACAGCTCCCGCGCTGTACTTTTCTTCCGGTACCCCGTCCGGGTCGTCAAAGTAATCATCCCCCGCGAGCCAGTCGCGGCGCAACTCCTTAAACCGCCCGTCGAGCAGCTGGAATGTATATCCCTGCTTGCCCATCCGGTTGAAATAATTCGCCTTCAGGACGACATCCGTTGCCGAAGCCAGAAAACTGGCGGGAAGCTGTGTTTTTAACTCCTCATTGTAAATGTTGACGCTTACAAATGTAGTCGGATACTCCCGGGCGACCGGGCGACAGTATTTCTCGCCCGTCTGCCGGCGGATGACGTCGTTAATCAGTTCTACCCCACTGTTGGGCAGGGCTACGCTCCATTTTTCAAACTCCTGGTTCCAGCGCATCAGAAGCGGCTGTTCGTCCCCGCTCCGCTGATACCGATACACCAGTGTCCGTTTTTCGTCGTCTTCGAATACAATTTTTTGTTTCATTTTTTTTAATCATTTATAGCCGTCCGTCTACCGGCTGTTTCCTATTTCCGTCCGCCCGTGACGGATACAGGGCGGCGTGTTGTTTTTCGATCTGTTCTTTCAGCGGGGCGAACAATGCACGTTCGCCCTCCTCTATTTCCACTGTGATGCCGTAGCGCACCGACTCATAATTGCCGAGGTTGTGCACGATCTGCAGGTTAATTTCCTTTACTTTCATTTTCGAATTTCTGAATTTTCGAAATAAGGTCTTCCAGATACTTTTCCCGCATTACGAAACTGTATCCTCCGTGATATACGGTCGAACCCGATACTTTCAGATCGTAATGAATTCTGTTTTTTGCGCCGTAACAGCCCGCTTCTTGCGCAAGTTTGGACTGCAGCGAGCACGTTTCGTCCTGTTTCAGTTTCCGGGTGATTTTTATCTCTTCAAGAAATTCGATCATTTCCTCCGCTGTTCCGAAAAAACTGTAACTTTCAAAATAACTGCCGTTTCTTTTTTTTCCGAATTCCTCGTTACCTACCGATAAGAGGTAATAATTTGTGCTACTGCGGTCCTCCTGATAGTTTACTGACAGGATCCACGGGTTAAGGATACCTGTTAACATTTTGTTTTTGCTGATAGACTGTGCGCCGGCACTTGCGGACATAAAAAACATGATTACTGCGATTAAAATTTTACTACTTGTTTTCATTTTTTTTAATTTTTAAATGGTTACTACTTATTTTTCATCGTTTTCGGTCTCTTTGAGTTCGATCACTTCCGCCACCTCTCGTATCCGGGGGCGCATCTCTTTAATTCGGCACAGTCCCCGCATCAGCTGTTCTTGTGCCTCCGGGTCTTTTTCCACCGTCCGAAACGCGATGCGAACATCCTCCGGGAGCTTGCCGCTGCCATGGATGAGGCGCACCCGTTCGGCGCCAAGGAAATAATACCACTGCAGTTGCCAACGGTATCGCTCGGCAACGTCCGCCGTGTGGTAGCGCGAGAACTTCAGTTCCAGCACCAGGCGCCGCCCGGCGTCGTATCCGTCGGCGTGGGCGATCAGGGCGGGTAGCCCCTCCACGTAGCGCCGAAGGACATGTTGCCGCTCGACGTCGCCCGTCCAATCCGGGGCGACCTCCTCGAAGAAGTAATCCTCAAACCTGTGTCCCGCCTCCATCGCCTCCGTCCTGGGCACCTCGCGGAGGTACCGCCGGGGCAGGTCACCGTAAGCGACGGCGAGACGGATGTAATGCTCGAGATTGATCCGGAGCCCGTCCCCGATCCGTCCCACCAGGCGCGCATCGGTGCCACCCAGGTACCCGCTTCGATCCTGCACATTACTGAAGTCCATCGCCCCACGGGTTATCGATTGCGAACTCTTCGTAGAAATACCGGGCGACGCGAACGGCTTCCGTGACGGTCAGTTTGATACGCCTGTCACCCGAGACGCGCGCCCTGACGCTCTCATAGCTTTCAAGCCCGAACAGGTTCTTTAAGCCTGCATAACATGCCCGTTTTCCGGGTTTGTTCAGCAGGTCCCAGCCGCGGCGGAAGGGCATCCGGCCGTCGGGGTTCTGGACGGCATAACGGATAACGTTTTGTTCGTACTGTTTCATAATTCTTTCGTTTTAGGCAGCGCCTGCAGCGCTGCGATTAATAACTCTTTTACTTCTTCCATGCTCCAGCGAAGCGCCTCAAGCTGCGTTTGCTGGTCCTTTACCAGCTGCCGGAGTTCGCCCGGCGGCATGTTTTCAATTTCTTCGCTCGTGTAATACTTTCCCATTTTCATCTCTTTTATTTTTAAAAGTTTATTGTTTCACGTGGAACACCGGTTAACACCAGCGGGAAAGTCCTTGACTCTCGCAGATCTGCCGGCGGTTCTCTTCCTCTTCCTCTTCCAATATACGCCCGTAACGTTCCAAATCCATCCGGGCGCCTTCCTTTTCGGCTTCCTCCCAGGGGTCTAAAAAGCGTTCTTTTTCAATTGCTCTGAATGCTTCCATCTTTTCCCGTGCTGCGTCGTAGTATTCTTCAACGCTAAAGTAACGGTTTACAAATTTTTTGTTTTTCATCTTTTTTATGGTTTTAAATCCCCGGGGAGGCTCCCCGGGGAGGGGTGAATTAAAATTTATCAAAATTTTCGTCGAAATGTTCTCGGATGTATCGTTTTACGTTGTAGAATGTTTTTTGATAATATGCTTCGATGCTGTCCGGAGTCGTGAAGTAGCGGGCGGCTTCTTCTTCGGTGATCACGTTCATTAACATCCATCCGATTGCCTTCCAATACTCTACGCTGTATTCATACGTTAATTCTTTCGGTTTCCGTTCTTCGATTTCTTTCACGATGTCCAATTTTGATTTTTCTCTTGTTCTCATGTCTTTAATTTTTTAATGGTTTAATTTTGTTTTTTATTATACTGTAAAGATACAACCGTTTTTGAGTTCTCGCAAATTTTTCAAGTTAAAAGGAGTTAATAAATAAGGGCTGAAAGGTTAAAGGAAATTAATTATATAGATATCTTCCGAGCTGAACTTCCTGTCCCAGGATATTTGTCGAGGTCTTAACCTCTTCTTCCACTTTGCTGCCCAGAATCAAATAATTACTGTTCTTCGCAATTTTTCCCGTGTAGGCAGAAAGGTCGGCGCCTTTTCCAAGGTCGTACATTTCTTTGATGGTGAGTTCGGCAAATTCGTATAATCCGGCTTCCATATCTTTTTTTGCGACACATCTTTTATTAATAAAAAGAAACGTATCGGGGACAAATGTCCTTGTTTTTAATCCCAAACGATACAGTATTTCGTTTTTGCCGGCGGCGTATCCGTCGAGCTGGTCGTCAAAAGCAACCGCGTTATTAACGTGATGGGAAAAACGGGCAGTTATTGTTTTGCCGTTTTCTTTGTTTTCGTAAGTCACGTAAACGGATTCGGTCGTTTCGGAAAGGGATACGGAGGAACTTACTTGCGGGTATTCGTTAAAATCAATAACGGTATAATCTACGTGACAACTGCCATTACCTATGTAATTGCCTTGCCTGTCGGTTCTGTTTATATTTGTTTTCATGTCTTTAATTTTTAAAGGATTAAACTTGTTTTTTTATTACACTGTAAAGATACAACCGTTTTTGAAATCTCGCAAATTTTTCAAGTTAAAAGGAGTTAAAGAATAAGCGGAAAAGAGTTAAGAGAGGTTAATGCGAAATTGTTCCACGTGAAACAAAAAAAACCGTCTCCCTAAAAAAACGGTTTCGGATTCGGATGGTTCCACGTGAAACAATAAAAACCGTCTCCCTAAAAAAAAAGGAAAACGGTTTTTTTTAAAAAGCGGGTATTTTTTTATTATGCTTCTTCTGCTTCTTCTTCTGTTTCTTCATTTTCTGTTCCAAACTTCCAACAATAGGAGTCGGGAGCGTAGGTAAGAGCCCGAAGCCGTCCGTGTGTCTGATCCTCATCCGCGGTTGTATCGTTCGGCGTCCACGTCTTTCCTCCATCGGTGGAATAAGCTATCCAAGGATGATAATCGTCGGTTCTGAAGTTGTATCCCGCCACAACAAACCGTCCGCCGCCGTAGGCAAGGGCGTAAAGCTGTCCGTGTGCCTGCTCCTCATTCAAGGTTGTATCGCTCGGCGTCCACGTTTCTCCTCCATCGGTGGAATAAGCTAGCCAAGGATGATAAGGGTCGGATTCTTGCCTGTATCCCGCCACGACAAACCGTCCGCCGCCGTAGGCAAGGGCGTAAAGATACCCGTGTGGCTGATCCGCATCCATGGTTGTATCGCTCGGCGTCCACGTCTTTCCTCCATCGGTAGAATAAGCTATCCAAGGATGAAAATTGTCTTCGCCCACGGATTCGTCGTACCTGTTTCCCGCCACGACAAACCGTCCGCCGCCGTAGGTAAGGGCGCAAAGTATTCCGTGTGCCTGATTCTCATTCGAGGTTGTATTGCTCGGCGTCCACGTCTTTCCTCCATCGATGGAATAAGCTAGCCAAGGATGATAATTGTCTTCGCTCCCGACTCCGTTGTATCTGTATCCCGCCACAACAAACCGTCCGCTATAGGCGTCAATCTCCTCCCATGGGCATTCTTCTTCTTCTTCTTCCGCCCGTGCAGTACCCATTAGCCTTACTTTGTTTATTCCGTCGGTTGCCTCTGAGAGGATAACGTCCGTTTTCTGCTGTTTTTTTGTTTCTCTGTTTTTCATTTCTTCTGTTATTGTTATGAATATGATTCGTTACCACATGTCGCCCAGGAGGGTATGTCATCCGGTTCCGGCACCATGCAGTCCGTCCAGGCGTAAGCGCAGGGGATTTTGTTTTCCGGTTCGTCTCCCGGTTCGTCTCCCGGTTCGTCTCCCGGTTCGTCTCCCGGTTCGTCTCCCGGTTCGTCTTCCGGTTCGGTTGAAATAGTAACAGCTACCCGCGCTGTTTTATTTCCACTTTGAAAATAAACGTAATGAGTCCCCAACGCGGATGTAAGGTCGGTAGAGTCTTCTTCGTCACTTCCCGAACCTGCATAGCTGATTTTGTAACGGATTCCTCCCGTTTCGTCCGTTTCGTTCGAACAACAATCTTCGTCCCCGTCCTCGTCTTTGTCCTCCGCGCAGCGCTCAACTAGCAGGTAACTGCTTGACGTCGAATAGGTAACGCTCCGGCTGCTTTGAACCGTCACACAGGCTTCGTGTATCTGTTCGGGGTTTTCTTCATCCTCGTTGGACAGCTGCCAGTAGATGGAGGTAGGATCGACCGTTAAGGAGGCACCTCCCACGCCTGTGCCGTCGTAATTCTGGGCGTTCAGGCGAACCAGTGTAAGGTCCGCCAGTCCGCCCTGCCAGGCAGCTTCCGCCACGCACCACACACGCGCTGAGGTACTGACAAGAGATAAATTATTTAGCTGCATAAATCGGTAAAAGGGCATAGGAATCGTCACTTCGTACGTTGTTTTTTCCTGTAGTACCCGGTTCAGGTCTTCGTTTTGCCCCATATCGAAGCCGCGGAGCGTACCGAGTGGCGAGCTGCAGCCTTTCCATACGGCAAGGGTGGCATCGCCCTCCCAGCTAATATTTGTATAACTAATTATATTTTCTTCTTCATCTACTTCGCGCGTATATTCGATGTTTTTCAGGTAAAGCGAACCCCCCAGGGTGGAGCCACTCGCCAGCGGTGAAGTGTACCAGTCATTTTCGGCGGTTAGCGTAGAGTTGGGCACGCTGTAACTGGTTTCATAACCGTCGCCGCGTTCTTCGGTCAGTTCCCCTTCGGTAAAGCGGATAAAGTTATTATAAGCCAGTTCCCCGACACCGCGCGTAAGGCGCGCGCTTCCCAGTTCCTCCCGTCCGTAATAAACGGGATTTACCGCCGCTTCCCCGTCGTTGTAATTATCCTCATCCGCCCAGTTGTAATTAAAAAAGTGGAGACACGGCACGCCCCTCTCGTTATTCTTTAGCCCGAGCGTCCGCCCGGTAATGGCGCCGTACGTTAAGAATAGGTCGAGCGGTTCGACGTCGGGGAGATTGTCCATCAGGTTAAACGTATCGCCCTGCTGTAGTTTATTTCCCCCGCTGTCCACGGCTGTAGGCAGGACAATGACGAGCCACTTGCCTATAGTGTCATAATATTCATCCGCCTCGGCCGTCCAACCCAAGTCCAGCTGTGCGGAAATGCTTTCCAATAAGTACATATAAGACACACAGGGCATAAAGGGCATATCGCCGGGGAGCGATGAAAGTGTAAGCGAAGCGCTATTCCAGGTGTCGGGCGTGTCGGAGGTTTTAAGGCTTAGATATTTAATTCCGTTCGCGCCCACTAGTACGGCCACCTGTTCGTCATCATTCTCATCATTTTTTACAGCCATCGCCCACCAGGTGTTGCTGCCGATACTTACTTCCGTCCACTTTTTAACATCGGAAACATCCGCTTTCTTCGCATAATAGCTATGCCCACTCTCTCCGGCTGCAATATAATAGTCGTTCCAGTATCCGCCGCAAAACATGGGATACGACAGCGTTTTGTCATCTTTTTTGTTTACAGCGGTAAAGGTAGACGGACTATCATTCTTACAGTAAAATAACCGGGTGCCGTTTCCGCTCTTGCCGGCTGTTCCGGCGAGCCACTGCCCTCCTTCGTGGGAGACAAACCAGCCGTTCTTGTCACCCACAAGGCCTCCCCCCGTGGTGCTGCTACTGCCGCTGCTATTGTTATTAATATACCATCCCGACCCGTGGCGGCCGACGCCGTAAATATAGTTTCCGTCCGCCGCCATGGAATATGTCCACGTCCCGCTGGCGTGGCCGCCCAGTTTACTGCTGGAAGAGGTGGAATTATTTCCCGTACAGGATTTGTAATACACCTCGCTACCGGAAGCGTAATACAGAGTCCCGCCTATTACACATAGCGGCGCAAAGGCGTGGCCTGACTGGTAGCCTTTCCCCGCATTATCGATAAAAGGCGTTTGCAGCCCGGAGATGAAGAGAGTTAGCGAGCCGATATTTTCTATCCCATTAAAAGAATAGATTGCGTTTGATTTCCGGACGTAATACGTAGTACTTTCCCCGGTCCCATCGTACGCCGCACAGGCGTAAAAACCACTTGTAGAGGCTTCTACTGTTTCTTCGCGCCCTGTGGTGTATATTTCCGTCCAGTGTTTTCCGTCGGCGCTGGAGACGATGGACGTCGAACCGACGGCCACAAAACCGTTTTTGCCGCAGCAGACATCGAAAAACGTTCCGCCCCCTTCCCCTTCCGTATAATAGCTTTGAATGCAGAGGTCGGGCGCTTTCTCGGCACACGCGGCACCGCTCCGGCAGGAAGCCGAGTCGTCCCAGTCCATTGGGATAGATAATGAATAGGGGTCCGTTACCGTATAAACGGTCCCGGTTCCTTCGTCTTCGTCGTCCGCTTCTCCCTCTTCTACGCTGCTTCCAAGCGCCGTTTTTAGGTCTGTCGCTTCCGCCAGTGTCCGGAGAGCCGACACGCCGCCGGAGAGCGTTAGACAGGCGTTATAGGCGCCGTCGACATAATCAACGATAGATATGTTCCCATTGATTTGCCCGGTATCGTACAGGAGCGTGCACCCCATTTCATCCGTAACGGCATCGCCCGTGGCGGCAGGGTATTCACTAAATCCCAATACCGCATTGTTGTGTGGCGTGGCAGGGATAGAGAGGTTAAACGAGCGTGTCATTTCCAGGTCTTCGAACCGGAAAAGGAGCGAGGTGTACTGGAATCCGGTATCCTCGTCACTTAGTTCGATATATTGCTGTGCGCCGGCATCATTCCTTCCGTCTTCTTCCGCCTGAACCCGGCTACTGGCTGTATCAATTAGTAGTCTGAACATTATTTTTTTTGTTTATTGTTCCACGTGAAACATTAAAAAGCAACATGCAGGAGATAGAACGTAATGGAAACGTCTGAGACCGACCCCGTAAGCGATACACCGGGGGCACTCCCCACACGCGCCGGGAGGTCATCCTGTATCCAGTCCACCCTAAGGTCGTTTGCCACCCCAATATCTGCCAGATACCGGCGCTGCTCCATTGTAAGGGCGCGGCTAATGGCGCCCACGCTCATCCGGTACCCGCTGCGGTGTGGATAGCCGATTGTTTCCATGTCGTAAAAGTCAACGTTGTCCTCTGCCGTAAGCTGCTCTGTTGAAGCTTCGAATACCCACGCTTTTTCAAAACCAAACATACCCGTCCAGCGGGCTTTGATTTTTTCGCAGGGTTCCTTAAGGGCGCGCACTTTTATGAGCCGGCTTATACCGCCGGGCGCGGTAAACCGGTAGGAACCAACCGGAAGAGAGGTACAGGCATACCATAGGAGCGCATCATCTTCCCCCGCTGTCTCTCTTTTCAGGGAGCAGAGAGCCCCGGACGTTTTCTTCCCCTTCTCTGTGTTTCCCGGCGGGGTGCACGTGTTCTCGTTTGCCCCGTACAGCGTGAGCCCTTTGCCGACAAAATAAACAGGCTGCTCATCGTCCGCATCCATGACGCGGTATTCGGCAAGGGGATAGATGGTCTCGTGCGGTCGGATGCCGCCGTGCAGGTAAATGGTTTTTACTTTCGCTTCCGTCTCCTCCTCCGCTTCCTCTTCCACGATCTGCATAGTCATATAATCCATGCCGTAATTGTAGGCTGAGCGGGCAAAGTCGCGAAAAGAGAACGTAATCCGGTCATCGATCCACCCGTCCAATGTCAGTTCAGTATCAAACTGGCTGTACGGGTCTTCTTCCTCTTCTTCCTCTGCAGAGCTCATCGAAAGCAGGACGGTTACGCTTTCTGTTTCTTCGGATTCTTCTTCCCCGGCGGATGTAATGACCGCCGTACAGACGTCGTCCACCCAGACATCAGAGTCCACTGTTAATGTATAGGTTGCCATATTTCTTTTTATTTACGAATGTTCGCGTATTCCTTGTATAGCGCCGTCCGCTGCTGGAATGTGGTAAACTCCTTATAATCCATCACCGGTGCCGGCTGTGCCGCTACGGCTTCCGTGAGCGAGGCGGTCAGGGTTTCGTAATCAAACCCACCCGCGGCGCCACCCGCGGGGCTGTTTGCCAGCTCAAAGAGCCGCGCCTGTTGGGAGCCGTTTAATATCATCTCACCGCTGTTGACACGCGCCGCGAGGCGGTCACCCGTGTAGGAGCTGCCCGGCACGATGCCGCCGGCGGCAAAACCGCTCTGGGAAAACGTCTTGAAAACCGTCGCAAACTGCGAGGTAATCTGGGCTATCGTGGTAATGAGTGCCGCAATATTGGCAGGGAATGGCTGCGTTTGACTGGCTGCCGTGCCACGAGCCAGCGCCAGCGCCTCGTTGGTCAGGATCTCCGCCATCTGTACGCTTGCCTGCAGGGCGGCAGCTTTCTCACTCTCGCCCGCCATGTCGCCCATACTTCCGATAATCTGCTGTGTGCTTTTCGAAACCGAGGAAGTAAAGTTCTGCCAATCCTTTACCATTTTTTCCGTATCTTTTTCGTTTGCCTCCGCCAGCTTTTCCCGCGCTTCATCTACACGCGCGTATTGCTCTTC
>Ga0192253_1065_pt1 | contig 11917 bp, 17 predicted proteins | sample Koala_Koa26_J3_FD_131273 | JGI IMG/M metagenome (GOLD analysis project Ga0192253, IMG submission 131273) | Enriched cells from koala feces incubated with labeled cellulose particles, San Francisco Zoo, California, United States - Koala_Koa2-6_J3 ...
TACCTCACACTTTCGTGAGATAGCAATAAGAAGCCCTTCCATGTGTCTGGTCGCGCATGGGGGGCTTCAAATATTTTGGGGAGGTTTTTATTATGGCAGATTTGGCAGTAAAAAGCAATACCAACGTGCAGGTGTTTGAGAACAGCGAGTTCGGGAGACTGGAGGTTATTGAGATTGACGGCAAGCCGTATTTCCCGGCGACGGAGTGCGCAAAGGTGTTAGGATATGCCAACACTAAGGACGCCATCCTCCGCCACTGTAAGGGGGTCGTGAAACGCGACCTCCCTACGAATGGCGGTGTTCAGGTGGTTAATCTCATCCCGGAGGGCGACCTGTACCGTCTCATCATCCGCTCCCAGTTGCCTAGTGCTGAACGGTTCGAGCGGTGGGTTTGTGACGAGGTGCTCCCCTCCATCCGCAAGCACGGCGCGTATGTGACGCCGTCCCTGATTGACCAGATGCTCGCTGATCCGGATATGATGATCCGGCTGCTGACCGAACTCAAAGAGGAGCGTGCGAAGTCCACCGCCCTTGCCGACAAGGTGGAAGAGCAGGCGATCGAACTCAACGAGTCCGAACGCTACTGGACGATTGCCAAATACAACCGCATGAACAAGCTCGGGTGGTCGCTCGACGCCTGCAAGAAGGCTGGCAAAGAAGCGTCCCGCTATGCGCGGCTCCACAACTACCAAATCAAGCGGTGCGAGACCAATGACGAACGGTTCGGCTGGGTGAACAGCTACCCACTGGACATGCTGAAAATCTTGTTCAAGAAGTGAGAAAAAGCGGCAATCTCCGTTTTGCCGCTTGACTTTTTCGCGCGAGCATGATATAATTACAATACAATCACAAAAGGAGGTGCCAGGAATGGCAGTAGAACTAACCGAAGCGGGGCGCAAGGCTCGCGCCGCATATTTACGCGAATACCGGAAACGGAACAAGGAACGGCTAAAGGACAATGCTATAACTCACTGGAATAAAGTAGGGGCGCAGATGGAAGCTGAGAGAGCAAAAAAAGAGGAGGAAGAACAAGAATGCAAATGACGCTATACCGCTCCAGCACACGCGGAAAGGAGCGGAACGCAGTATACCCGATCCGCGTGGATGTTACCAATGTTGAGGAAATGCGGCAAGTCGCAGAATATGACCATGTGTGCGCAACCTATAAGGGAAACTACCGGAGCAAAGAAAATTTCATCTGCTCAAACTGCTTGCCGATGGACTGTGACAACGACCACTCCGAAGACCCGCGCGAGTGGAGGAGTGCTCAGGACGTGGAAGCAGCCTTCCCGGACGTTATGTTTTTTGTTGTAAACAGCCGGAATAATCGGAAAGAGAAACACGGGAAACCGGCGCGCCCGAGGTTCCACATATACTTCCCGTGTAACGAAATCACGGATGCGGACGAGTACGAACAGCTGAAAAAGCGAGTTCATGCGGCTTTCCCAGAGTTCGACAAAAACGGATTAGGAGCCACGCGTTTCTTCTTTGGAGTAGAAGGCACGGAAGCTTTTGTAGCGGAAGGGGCCAAGAAGATTGACGAGGTCTTAACTACCGCGGCAACAGGAACGAAAAAGGAAAACAAACGCAAGGGGAGAGTGCAAGTCCCGCAGGTAATAAAGCACGACGAGCGAAATTCCACAATAACAAAACTGGTGGGGTCCCTCCAGCAGCAGGGGTTCGAGGATGAGGATATTGAGGACTTCATACTCCGAACCGCCCGAAAACGTTGTGAAGACTATGGAATTAAAAGGCCTGGCGAAGATAAGGCCTTTGGCGACAAAGAGGTATTGGGGATTGTCGGCAGTATTCTGAAAAAAGAGAAAGGGGTACTCCGCGTTGTCAAAGACGGTGATGAGGAGAGAATCGGAGACTTCAACATAACGCAAGCCTGCAGGGCTTTGTACGATCTCGACCCTGAGAGTACGCAGTTCGTGCTTTCGTGGGAGCAGTACAGCGCGGCAGCAAAAAAAGCGGGGCTAAAGAATTTCAAAAAGGTCTACAACAACTACGTCCATCAGCAGGCGAAATTAGCTCAGGAAGAAATACAACGCGAGAGAGAGGACTCCCCATCAAAACAAACCAAATTTACCGGCCAGTGGAGGGCTTTGTACTGTGGGGAATGGGGCGCCACAGATCAAGGGATTTCCCGCGATTCGACATTTAGCGACAAAACACAACACGATGGAAAGGTGACCGCCTGTAGCCACCCGATACTGCCAAAAGAGCGTATTGTTGATGTTGAGACGGGCAGCCAGCAAATAGCCCTCACCTTTTCACACGGGGAAAAGTGGGAAGACGTTGTTGTGCCGAAAAAGACCATCGCGACGCGGAACTCGATTGTTTCGCTTGCTGATAACGGGATAGCTGTAAACGATATTACTTCCCGCGGGCTAATTGAGTACCTCGCGGAGGTAGAGCGCCTTAATTACGACACAATCCCAACCGTGAAAGGTGTTTGTCACCTGGGCTGGGCGAAAGACTGCGGCTTTGCTCCATACACTAAAAGCGTGCGCGTCTGTCCTAGCGGGAAGACAGAAAGCGGCACGCTTGAAAGTCTCCACGCCGCCGGCAGCGCGGATGAATGGTTGGAGGAAGCTCTATCAGCGCGGAAACGGTCGCCGGTAAATAAGGTTTTGCTGGCCGCCAGCTTTGCCAGCGTCTTGCTGGAGCCGCTGTCAATTCCATCATTTTTCGTGCATATTTACGGCAGCAGCGGAACGGGAAAGTCCGTGGGGCAGATGCTGGCGGCTAGCGTATGGGGAAATCCGACAAAAGGCGAATTGTTCCAAACGCTGAATAGCACAGTCGTGGGAATTGAGTTATACAGCGCATTCCTGAGAAACTTGCCCGTTATTCTGGATGAAGCGCAAACAGAGCGAGACGCACGCGAGGGGCGCGTCTTGGTGCAGATTTACAAGATCGTGGCAGAAGCCGGACGGCTGCGCGGGACGCAATCCGTAACATTGGCAGACAAACGCAAGTGGCACAACCTGTTCATAACGAGCGGGGAACATCCCATCCTGAGCAATAACGATGGCGGCGGAGCATATAACCGCGCCCTCGAGATTCAGCTTGAAGGCCGCGAGATAAACGGGCGCGCCTGCGCCATTAACGTCGCCAAAAACTACGGACACGCCGGGCAGAAATTCCTAGCCGCTCTTGATATGAACAAAGCACAGGAACTCTATAACAATACCTTAGCGAGCCTCCCCGCCAATACCAGCGGAAAGCAAGCCGCATGTGTGGCGATTCTGCTTACTGCCGACCGGCTGGCCTGCGAGTACGTGTATGGCACAAACGACGCCCTAACGCTGGACGATATACTGCGCCTTGACGCAGTAAAGGACGAAGCCACAGTTATCTCAACCGAAGCGCGCATAACCGAATTCATCGACGAGTGGATTGCGTCAAACAGCTTGAAGTTCCTGAAAGGTGATGGCGAATTCATGATGCGGGATGAGCAGCCGCGCTTTGGCGAAATTTACGGCAAGATCAAGGACGGCTACGTCTATATTGTGCCGTCGATCTTGCGTAAAGCAGTCGCGCAAGCGGGGTTCCCCGACTTGACCACCACGCTCAAGAAGCTGGAAGAAGATGGGCGATTGGTGAGGCACGACAAAAGGAAAAACACGATTCTAACGCGCCTCATGGGGCACGTAACGCGCTGTATTTGTCTCAGGCAAGCCGAAGAGGAACGGGAGCTAACGGAAGAAGAACGGTACGAAATCGAGGAACGGGCAGCTATCCGCGAGTCCGGCGGCGGTTAAGCTGTAACCCCTAAGGCGCTAGGGGTTACAGTGGGGGTTACGGCAAAAAGCCCGTGGTATCAACGTTTTTTATGTGTGTAACCCCTGTAACCCCTGTAACCCCTAAAATATATAAGCCTATATAGGGAGAGAGAGAGATATATGTATATATAAAATTTTATATACTCTATAAATAATAGCTCTTATATCCGGAAAAGGGGTTACAGGGGATACGGGCAAAAAAAGCGAGTGATATCAACGTTTTTCAGGGGTGAAGCTGTAACCCTCTGGGGGGGTTACAGGCAAGAAACCAACGCAAAAAGGAGGCAAGCGACATGCAACTACAACTACGTGATTACCAGCAGGAATGTATAGAGACCGTGAAGGACAAAGGCGCGGGGCGCTGGATGGTGCAAATGGCAACGGGGCTGGGTAAGACGGTGACCTTTGCGGCTATGCCACGAGAAGGACGGACGTTAATCCTGAGCCACCGCGAGGAGCTCGTGAACCAACCGCGCCGGTATTTCGACTGTAGCTTTGGCGTTGAACAGGGTTTGAGCAGGTCGGCGGGGGAAGAGGTGGTTAGCGCGTCGGTACCGTCAATAGTGCGGCGGTTGGAAAACTTTGCCCACGATGAGTTTTCAACGGTGATTGTGGACGAAGCTCACCACAGCGCCGCCAATACCTACCGGCGCATACTAGATTACTTCCAGCCACGACAACTGGTGGGCTTTACGGCAACGCCAAACCGTGGCGACGGGTTGGGACTATATGATATTTACGACGAGATCGTTTTTCAGCGCGACATTCGGTGGGGAATTGAAAACGGGTGGTTAGCCGATATTGACGCGGTCGCAGTTGATATTGGCGTTAATCTGGATGACGTGAAAATCAGAGCCGGAGACTTCAGCCAAGAAGGTCTCGATTGCGAATACGGAAAACCCGCGGCGGTCGAAGCTGTGGCAGAAGCCTATTGGGACTACGCGGAGGGGAAAACCCTGATTTTCGCGGTGAGCATAGAACATGCGTATGCTATTGCCGAAGAGATTGGCGAAACGGCGGCAGTCATAACCGGAGCTACGTCAAACCGTGCTGAGATAATTACCGCCCTTGAAACCGGCAGCATTGACGTGCTTGTGAACTGTATGGTGTTGACGGAGGGTGTGGATATTCCCTCTATTCGCACGGTCATGGTTGCGCGTCCTACGCGTTCCGCGACGTTGTATGCACAGATGGTAGGACGGGGACTGAGAAAAATCCCTGGCAAAGACAGAATGTTGCTAATAGATTGCGTAGGCGGGGAGGGAGTTCGTGGTCTACAAACTGCGCCATCTTTGCTAGGGACGGCGCTTTCACCTCTCTACAAGGACAAGCCTGTGTGTTTGCTGGCTGAGGTTGACGAGGAGCAAGAAGCGGCGCTTGAGGGAGACGACGATTGGCGTGCCTTTTCTTACGAGGGATCCGTGCAGGGAGTCCGCGAAATCGACCTCTGGGCGCAAGAGTGCGGGTACAATCTAGGAGATGTGTATTGGCATCAGCTCCCAAACGGGGACTTGTATGTGACATTGCCGCACAGAGAACGGATATACCTACCCGCCGAAGACTTATTGGGGATGACCACATATGATGGGCAGCGCATGCGGATGCAGGACGCACTAAACGCGATCGCAAAGACGCTGCGGCGCGACCACGCTGGCAGCTATGGCCTTTGGGGAAGGAAAGCGGGGTGGCGCTCACAGAATATTCCTCCGACGGAAAAGCAAATACAGACGATTGAAAGAATGGCGCGTTTTCACCCTGATGAACCTGTCGACTATGCCGCCTTAACCAAAGGTAGCGCGTCGGATTTGATTGGACGGTGGATTGTGGCATGGAAACGGTGATCTCTTTCACAATCCCCGGCATGCTCCCGAGCCTGAACCAGATGCTAAAACAGGCGCAGCGCTCGCCTTATGCCTATAACAAGCTCAAGCAAGACGCCGAAGCTACCGTATTCCTTGCCATCCGGCGCGCTGGCATCCGTGAGCTTGCGTGGCCGATTCGGCTAGAGGTGGACGTATACGCGCCAAACCGGCGCACGGACTGCGACAACCTCCAGGCGGGAATTTCCAAGTTCTGCTTGGACGCACTCGTTAGCGCGGGTTGCTTGCCGGACGATAGCTGGAAGCACTGGCAAATGCCGGAGCCGCTCCGGTATCGCTTTCATGTGGACGGGGAGGCCCCTCGAATCGAGGTGAAAATTTTCGAAAAAAAATAGCGAAAAGGGGTTGACATTCTGGCCGGGCTAGATTATAATATAACCACAGGGAGGAACCAAACCGACCAACAAGAAAGGAGAGTCAAAGATGACAGACGACATTAACCGCTGGGCATTCAAGAACTGCGAACGGTGGTACCTGGATCCGGAGGAGCCGACCGACTGGGAAGCGGAAGAAGAAGAAGATGCCTATTGGGACGAAATCGACAGGCGATATGAGGAGGAGCGGGACGAACGGCTGGGGGGTTAAGCTCCCAGCCCTACGCCGGGAATGCCCCTGAGCGCGGCTCTAGGGGGTCTAGAACGCGTTTTTAGCGGCAACTCCATATAATCATACCAATCACATGTAAAACGCCGTATACGGCAAATTTGAAGGAGGTACAGAGATGGCAACATCAACCATTAACATCATCATCATCTGTGTAGCGCTGATTATTATATCCAGTGTAAACGCAAAGAAAAGGGGGAGGTAATAAGAAAATGGGAATGTGCGTATTGGTTCTAGGGCAGTCCGGGAGTGGCAAGTCAACCAGCCTGAGAAATTTTACCTCGGATGAGGTAGGAGTGCTGAATGTAGCGGGCAAGCCACTGCCGTTTCGGAACAGCTTGCAGGTAGCGAACAATGTTAAGTACTCGGACATTGAAAAGGCACTGGGCAGGGCAGTGAAACCGGCATATGTAATTGACGATGCCAGCTATCTGCTTACCTTTGACAGCTTTAATAGTGCTACGGAGACGGGGTACGCTAAATATACCCGCTACGCGGTAAATTTTTACAATCTTTTGCGGGCGGCCGCCACAAAGACGCCGGACGATTGCATTGTGTACTTTCTGATGCACGAGGACGTCGACAGTAACACCGGGCAAGTAAAGGCAAAGACCGTCGGGAAGATGATTGAGAGTCAGCTAACGCTGGAGGGGCTTTTTACGATTGTTTTGAGGACACATGTGGCCGAAGTTGATGGGGTATACGCTTACCAGTTCGAGACGCAAAGCAATGGACTGACTCCTTGTAAGTGCCCCATTGGCATGCTGCCGCCGGTTATGGAAAACGACTTAAAGGCCGTAGATGTGGCAATCAGGGAATACTATGGATGGACAAAAGAAAGGAAGGATGAAAATGGCAAAGATGGAATGGCAGGAAAAGATTAATCTCGATAAGCTAGACGAGGGCACGCGGGACTATCTGCTGGCACTGCTGCTAGAAAACCGGGAGCTAAGAAAGACCGCCGAAAAGGAGCGCGAAAGCCGGTTGTCTTGGTATAAGCGTTGCGAAGAGCTGGAGGACAGAATTAGCTGTATTGGGGAAAAGGGGCCCGAACACATGAGCGCCTTTCCACACGAATATAAAAAGGAGAGAGAAGAATGAAGAAAACAGGATGGAGAGACGCAAAGGTTTCCACGTTCGGCAATATCCCGGCGGGCGCGTATGTGTGCGAGATTAAAAGCGTGACCGATGTGCCAGACCGGGAATATCTGCTGATTGAGTATGATATTGCCGAGGGTGACTACATTGGCTGCTTCAGTGAACGCGCGGAGCGATGGGATTCATGGCCGAGCAGTGGTAAGATGTATTGGAGCTATAAACAGACCGCCCTCGGGATGTTCAAGGCGCGGATTCAGGCTGTGGAAAGATCGAACGCGGGCTACACTTTTAACGATGATGAGAATACGCTGGTCGGTAAACGCGTAGGGCTGGTGCTCTGCGAAGAAGAGTACCGCAATAATAACGGTGGTATTTCCACCCGGATTAAGGCGGATAGGGCGATACCGGTGGAAGATGCGCCGAAGACCGCCGCGCCCGCTGTTAAAAGGCTGAAGGGAGAAGACGGGCTGCAGGCTGGTGTCTTTACGGAAATCAGTGACACGGAGGATCCTCCATTTTGAGAGGGGGGGAGAAAATAAATGCCTAGAGACCTGAGCACGCCGGAGAAACGCGCCGCCTATAACAAGCGCATCCGCGAATGGCGGCGCAAGAATCCGGAGAAACAGAAGGCAATTGAGCGGCGGTGGCACATAAAGCAAGCCGCCATCGCTAAGCAGGAGATGGAGCAAGAGGAAAGGGGCGGCCAGGATGACGTGTCCGAAGTGCCAGAGCGAGAATGTGAGCATCCAGATTGTGACGGAAACCAAGAATAGGCATCACAGCGTTCTTTGGTGGATATTTGTTGGCTGGTGGTGGGTGCCGTTTAAGTGGATTGGGTTCTTTTGGATTGCATTTTGGGTCAAGCTGCTGGGGCACGGGCGGCAAAAGACCGTAACAAAGCGGATGGCCGTGTGCCAGGGGTGCGGCTATAGCTGGGAGGCGAAAGCATGAGCAAAACGAAACACGATGATAAAATACCGCCTGAGGGCGTACGTTGCCAACTAGAGGAGTGTTTTGTGCTCAGAAAAGAAGCTTGCGAACCCGGTGAGTGCCAAACGTGCGGCTGGAATCTGGATAATCAGAAAGGGAAAGTGAAGACAGCGGCGATGAGGTATCGCAAAAAACCGGTGGAGGTCGAAGCGTTTCGACGGATCGGCGACCATGGCCGGCAAGAAGGCCCGGAGGGGGAAATTTATCCCTGCAAGCCGGATATCTTTTCCCAGACCTATGAGCCGTTTTGGAGAAGCGAGGAGGTGGCTGCGGATGGATAAACCGGAATACTATCTGGTCAGTCTGTCCGGCGGCAAGGACAGCACAGCCATGCTCCTTCGGATGCTTGAAGAGGGAATGCAAATCGACTGCATCCTGTTTTGCGATACCGGGCTGGAGTTTCCAGAAATGTATATGCACCTGAACCAATTGGAGCAGGACATCGGCAGAGAGATCACTCGTGTTCGGTCGAACCACTCCTTCGAATACCTGATGTTTGACAAGCCTATTTCAAGGAAGGGAAAAAGCTTATTTACGCAGAAGTACGGAGTGAATTATACTGGTTACGGGTGGGCAGGGCCCGGGGTGCGCTGGTGTACCACCCAGCTCAAGAGTGTGCCAAAAGAGGTGTTTCTCAGGAGCCTGCGCAAAGAGTATACGGTGATAGAATATGTGGGGCTGGCGGCAGACGAGCTGTATCGCCTTGAGCGAAAGAACAACCAAAATCCAAACCATCGCCATCCGCTGGTGGGCTGGGGTATGACCGAACAGGACTGCCTTCAGTATTGTTATGACCGTGGCTACACCTGGGGCGGTCTGTATGAGCATTTTAAGCGGGTATCCTGCTGGTGCTGCCCCTTGCAGAGCCTGAACGAGCTACGACAACTGTATCGATTTTACCCGGACCTGTGGCAGACGCTAAAGGAATGGGACAAGCGGAACTGGAGGAAATTCCGTGCTGATTACAGCGTGGAAGAACTCGAAATCCGTTTTCAATTTGAAGAGGAATGCGTCAGGTTCGGCAAGCCGATCAAAGGCAGAGCCTTCTACGCAGAGCTGAAAAACCGGCTAAGAGCGTGGAGAGAAATTGACAATGAATAGAAAAATAAGCTATACACAAGTGTCGATGTGGCGGCAGTGTCCGTATCGCTGGCGGCTGAAGTACCTGCTTGGGCTGGAGGAGCCGGAGGTTCCCGCTAAACCGGGCACATTTGATGCGCTTGCCATGGGGCGCGCAGTGCACGCCGGAATCGAGGACGCGGACGTGGCTGAAGCGGTGGCAATGTATGAACGCGAAGCCGGAAAGGATGAAAAAGCCGCCATCCAGATACGGCACGCCGTGCTGGCGGCGCTGGAATTGCCGGTGTTTACCGGCAATCATCACCTCGAGTTTGAACGCAAAATTGAGAGCGATGTCTACATCGGCTATGCTGACGTTATCGCAGACGGCGCGCACGTCTACGACATCAAGACCACCAACAACGCCGGATACCTCGATGGGACACAGCTGCTGCTTTACGCGTCCGAACTGGGGCGGGAGGGGGCTAAAATTCAGTATTGCAGTTACATCGTGCTGAATAAACTCAACCCCCGGAAGCGCGAAACCGCCGCCCAGTACGAGGAACGCTTTGCAGACTACGGCGCGCGCGTAATCCCGGTGAGGATGGACGATAGCCAGGTCGCGGCCTTTTGGCGGGACGCCTATGCGCTTTCTACGGCTGAGGAATGGCCAAAGTGCCCTGGCCGGCTGTGCGACTGGTGTGGGTACAAAGGGGAACACTGCAACGGCGGGGAGTAAAATCCCCGCCAACTTTTTTGGGAAAAACCGAAAAAAACGCTTGACAAACTGGGCAGGGCGTGTTATAATGTAATCACAAACCAAGAGATGAGCAAACAACGAACGGAGGGAACAACATGCTGTATGTAGACCACATCGATCAACTGGAGCCACGTGCCGCTATTTGTCATTTTGGAGGGCAGTATGGCAAGGGTGGGTACTTGTCCTTTTGCACCACTGCGATCAATAATCCTCACGCCGCAAAAAGATGGGATAACACGCCGGACGGGATTGCAGAGATAGGCCAGTGGGCGCAAGATAACGGGTACGATGTTGAGACAGGCAAGGACGTATACGGCGCATACAGGGCGACGCTTACGCACAGAGAGACAGCTGCCGCGCTCGCGGCGAAGGCGGCGTATGATGCAGCTAGATTTGAGGGAGCGGAGCGGGGGTATATCAGATTTGGGGATGTCCCACAATCGGGATTTAGCCGCAACTACGCCACCGGCGAGCCAGAGCTAGGCGTGAGTGTGTTTTGCGCCGAGTTTGCAGCGGATGGGAGTTGGCGGCCTATCCTGGGGTCAAATCAGCAGTTGGGCAGCCTGTTATCCCTTATCGCAGACGACCGTCCCATATACCGTATATATGGCGATGCCGTAGGCACTGGCGGAGACGGGGAGCCTGTGGTAAAAGTAACAAAAAAGGTGAGGCTATAATTATGGCAATCTCCGACGACAGACAACATTGGCGGGGAGCAAAATCCCCGCCAAATTTTTTAAAAAAAATCGGGAAAAACGCTTGACAAATGGGGCAAGGCGTGTTATAATGTAATCACAAAACAAGAAAGGAGCAAGCAAAAATGACAAAGGCAGGCTACGAAAAGTATTATACCGAGGTTACCAGCAAAAAGAACTCCCGGGAGTGGGACGAAACGGACGACATCGCGCGGTGGGTCTATAACGGGTACAGCATCAAAGCCGCCAAGGCTAGGGTTGCCGCTGACAGGAACGAAAAAAGAGACTTCAACGAGATAATGGAGATAACAAGGGGTTAATCCCCTTGTTTCCCCAAAAAAAGGAGGAGCGGAAAGCAATGTATAACAACTTAGAGCATCCTGACATCACCGCCGCATTAAGGACGGGGTATCCGGCAAACCATAAAGAGCCAAGGCCGCCGGTTTGTCCGGTATGCGGCAGAGAATGCGAAACAGTGTATCGCACAGGACGATACGGAGAAATAGTGGGTTGCGATAACTGCATCGTTGAATGCGATGCATGGGACGCGCCGGAGTGTGGCTGTCTAGAGAAAGACTGAGAGAAAAAGGAAGGAGACGGGATATGGTGATTGATGCGATAATAGTAATGTGCATTTATTTGGCACCGTTCCTGCTGGCCTTGGCTATCGGCGGCGCGCTGTGCGAACTGCCACCGGTTGCCAGAATGCTGGAGTACATCCTGGAACGAATGGGAATAGACCTGAACGATGACGCGGACGATTGTGAGGGGGCATCGTGAATGAGTGCCTTGTGCGGCGTACGCGCACAAAATTATTTAGACCTATGAAGGAGGACTGAGAGAAATGGTGAAGGGCTATAAGGTATTCAATAAGGATTGGACTTGCGGGAATAAGCAATATTCTTGCCCTGGTGCATTTGAAGAATACGGCAAACTTGAAATGTGTAAACATGGGATGCACTTCTGCAAGATTGCCGCTGACTGTTTCAGCTATTACAAGTTCGACGCTGAAAACCATGTTGCGGAAGTGATTGCAAGTGG
>Ga0192253_1077_pt1 | contig 9507 bp, 10 predicted proteins | sample Koala_Koa26_J3_FD_131273 | JGI IMG/M metagenome (GOLD analysis project Ga0192253, IMG submission 131273) | Enriched cells from koala feces incubated with labeled cellulose particles, San Francisco Zoo, California, United States - Koala_Koa2-6_J3 ...
AGCCCAAGTGTAATCTTCTAGTTCAATGCCATCATAAAGCGTTGGACCAGTCATATTGACTAAATTACCAATTTCATATTCAGTTCCATTCAAAACTAATTTTGTAATAGCCATTTACTTTCTCCTTTTAATCTGTTATTATAGTTAATGTAGTGCCATCATCACTTATTTCAAAATAATCTGACACTAAATACAATCTACTGGGTTTATCACTATTATAATAAGCCGTATTTAACGCTGAGTACAACTTTTCATCATCCAGTATCTGAAAATTCATAACCTTCTTGAATAAAGCCAATGCACCAGCGATACTTAAAGCTGTCAATGTCGGGTCTGAACCTTCTTCACTATAATTATCACTTATCTTCAAGTGACCATATAATGTTTCTGACCCAGCTCCATAAGTTGTTTCAGTTGAAGCATGATATACATTAGCTTTACCACTCTGCAAAGCACTAACTTGATTAGCTAAATCAGTTTCTAAATCACTAATATCACTAGCCAAATTATTAAAAGCAGTTTCAATACTCACATGCAAAGCACTAACTTGATTAGCTAAATCAGTTTCTAAATCACTAATATCACTAGCCAAATTATTAAGAGCAGTTTCAACATTCACATTCTCAGAAGTTATAACATTAGTAGCTTCCGCTCCAATAGGATAAGTCTCTGTAAAGGTGCCATCTTCACCTTTAATCCTTAATTCAGTAATTCTTGCCATCCTTGTAATCTCCTTTATTCAAGAATTCCATCCACTAAAGATGAAGCAGGTTCATCCTGCGAAAAATATAAAGAAGTAATCTTTACGTCATTTAATTCTAAAATTCCTGTCTTACCTATTTCAAATTTTTGCCCATTAATATTAACAAAATTGCCCACTTCACTTTGAATACCGCACTTCTTTATATACTTCATATCAGAGTCATAATTACTCTTAATATAACTTACAACGTCTGAGTTCGCAGTGAAGGGACCAGACACATGAACAAACTTATCATTCATCTTATTCCTCCACTACAAACCACAAACCGCTTACACTAAGAGCTGTCTGTTTACTACTTAAATCACTTGCATCTTCAGTAGATACCATAAACAATGTTGAAGCATCTGACTCCAAAGTACCTAGATAATACCACCCTGCATATGAACCATTTGTAATAGTATAATCAAAAGCATAAAATAGTTTAGTGTCATCATCATCACCAATAGTCACTACTTTACCTTTTAAGTTAGTACCAGTTAAACCATTAGGATAAGCACTATTCAACCATGCAACTGCTGTAGTAATATCTTCTAAATCTGGATAATCAATTAGAGATAGGTTCAAACCAATTAAGATACCATTCTCTTCTTTAACACTACCTAAATCTAACCAGTCGCCATCACCATAGTTCGCATAATTAGTTCCCGCTTCAACAATAGCAGCTCTAACTTCTGGATTACTATAGTAAACAATTAAATGGTAATCATCAGTGATAGTCATTTCAAGAATAAAGTTCAAAACAGTATCAAAAGTCTCACTGGTTCCATTAATATAACTAACAGTAACTACACCACTTTGTGAAATATCGATACCGCTAGCCCACACAAGGTCAGTCTCATACGTCGTTGATTCTTCATCATCCGCGCCATAATTATATTTCACTGTAAAATGTCCATTAGTAGTATCAAGAGTAACTTCCTCAATCCATTTAAATAAATTCTCATAAGTTACCACATCATCGTGACTATAAGTAATAGTAACAGTACCTTCTTCATCAAGAGCAATATTATCAATCATATTATAATCGCCAAGATAAATACTTACAGGATCTCCTGTCTCATTATTATCATAATTATAATAATCATAAACTAATACTTGTCTACTATTCTCAATATCATCATCTTGACCATCATATTCCTCAATAGTATCATCTGCTACCATTACTCTAAAGTTATTTAAACTCTCACCTTTAATACCTTTAGGAATACTAAAATGCCACTTCTCATAAAAAGTATGACTACCATCATCTGTTCTCTCACTTAAATTTTGATTAACAAAATCATTAGTATCATCACTTCTATTATAATAAGCATCTACACTTTCCGCAGTAAAATCAACTACCAAATAAGGAATAATAAAACCAATATAAGCAATACAATCTTCTCCATTTTCATCTCTTACAGAACAACAAGCCCATTGAATTTCATCATTATAATTACCTTCTCCGTCTGCTCCAGGAACTAAATCACTATTCTCAACAGTATAAGAACCTTCACTATAACGATAATCATAGCCTTCTGTCTCTTGCATTGCTTGCACTTTCGCAAGGGAGGTAAATTCCAACATAGGTGCCTTGCCCGCAGGTCCAACAATAGTACCTACATAGATAGCTCCACCTAAATCATTCGTATAATCATAACCACGTCTATAAATCTTACCATTATCTGGGTCATTTTTATTTTCAGTGTTAATCAATACGTGTTCATCAAAGTGAACTGCTTCATAAGAAGGACCTTGCTGAAAGTTTTCAACCATCTCATCTATAGAAGCATAGTTCGCGACTATAATAAAGGAAAACCCAGGTCTTCCACCATAGAACGAATCCATCCGCGCATATCCTCCTTAATACTTAAAATCTAATATAAAAAAATCTTTTCCATCTTGAGTAAATGTGGAATCTTTCACTACAAACCCAAGATAAGATATTGTAATGTCATCATTATATAATTCATAAATACCAGTTCTGCCTATCCGCATTTCTTCACCATCAATAACAAACATCATACCAGGCGGACCCTGGATACCTATCTTCTTTAATTCCGTTAAGTCATCGTAAAGAGTAGATAATGTTGTTACAAGGTTATCAACAATAGCAAAGGCATCAACTGTAACATTCATTACACGACCTTCAGTTCCATCATCATTCTCTTGATAAAAGTCTGCTACAATTCTTGATAAATCAAATACAATTTCATTATATGTTGAATTAGGATGAAAAATTAACTCAAAGGTAGTAGTACCAACGCCCTTCGGCACTGATAATATTTTCACTTCTTGAGTATTATCTTCTGTTAATTCTCCATTAATTAATGTAACAGTAAAATCTTGCGCCCATGTTTCTGATTGAGTAACTTCAAACTTTAAATAATAGCTATATAAAGAAGAAACTACATTAGAACCACTTAAATATAAACAAGGGTTATAGAAATTAATAATATCATTTTCATCAACTAACAAACTCTGTGTGAAACTTAAATCGGTGGTGTAAGAATCCAACTGACTGCGCCTAAATTGCCCAATCGAGTAAGCCATAATCCTTTTCTCTCCTTCCTTATATTCTCTCTAAAGCTCGTGTACATGATACTGTCATTGCACTTGATACATCAAGAGGAATACTGATTGAATTCATCATATAATCCCCATATATACCACTCTTAGGATCTCGTACAGTAATTCTTGTATTTGGTTCCAAATAGTAAATAGGAATTGCTGATAAAGTAATACTTTCATTATAACTTGTATATTGATACAATAACTCTCTAACATACTCATATGCAGAGTTTGACGTACCGCCGCCAGTAATTAACGCATAGACCGCGCTATCAAGTTGAATATAATCTTGACCTTTATCTTCGCACTCTTGACGCAAATCAGCAATATTTTCATCCGCAGTATTAAGTAACACCAAATCAGGTATATCTGGTTCAAACACGCAATTAACATCACTATCAACCACCACCTTAGTTCTTCTTCCTATATTAGATATACTAATCTCTGAAACCGCAGCCCCAGTATCAATAAAATCTAAGAAGAAATCAATATCCCAAGGATAATTAATAGCATCCGCGTAAAATTCCCCGTTCTGTACATCATAAAGCTTCGGCCATTCATTCTTCAACTCTGTATAATAATAATTAGAGTCAATTCCAAGTGGTTCAGCCGCGGAACCCGATAAATATAGCTCCGTGCGCCAGTCTGTAGTAGTTACCTCTTCCAGTCCAACAGTGATTTCCGCGTATTCTAGTGCATCAGCATCCCACTTATAAATAATACTTGTACTATCATCCATATAGAATACTTCTTCGACACCTTGTTCTGGAAAATCATCCGTACTATCATAATGCATTGGACATTTAGCTTTTATTAATCCATCATCATCCTCATAAAAGAAAACTTTATAAGTATTTCCAACAGTAGGTTTAGTATCAATAGAAAGATGATAACGAATATCATATTCATTACCTTCCGCGTCTTCCCGCACTCCCCATACAATAAAGTCATTCTTTATCATATTAAATTGAGGATTATTACTATAAGAGGTAATTAAATTACTATCATCAAATACATAAACAGCTTTACCTTTACTCATATCAACTAAATAGTCATCTTTAGTTAATTCATTTAAAATAACAGTTGACTGACTTGTATTTAAATAATTCTTTATCTCTTGGAATACAAAATTGCCATCAAGGTCATAAAAGTATTCATAATTACCTAAATAAGATACAATTTTATCTAATAAATCACAAACAGTACCGCCCGCATCAATAACTAAATCACTTGTATAAATAAAATCAGTGTAAATATAACCAACATCACTACCATATTCATACATTGTATATGTGCTATCATCAGTTAAACTACTACCATTAGTAGTTGCTGTATATTGAGTATTACCTTCATCATCAAAAGTAGTAATAATATATAAAGGTGAACTACCAGTCCACTTCATAACCTTCTTTACTCTTGTATCAATATCACTAATGATAATTTTAGCAAGCTGTTCTCCGCCAAAGTGGTTAACTGCCTCTTGTATAATCTGATATATAGTAGGATATAAAGTAACATAAGCACCAGTCTCATCAACAGTATCATATTGGTCAAAAGTAGTAGATGCTGGAAGAGTACCTCCGCACTCTCCATTAAGTAAACACATCTTATCTTTTAACTGTAATGATATAGTCACTCCACTTGAAGTATGAGATATGCTCGGTGTAATAATTACATATACTCCAAGCGGAAACCATATCATAGGATACTGAGTATAATATTCTGTATTATTTAAAAAGCCTATTTCTAATTCAACTTTTTTATTAATTGAAATAATATTATCAATATTAGTTAAATCATTTTCAGCTTCATCAGCAACCATAGTTAAATTACAAGTGCGTCTAATTGAAGAAGAGCCATCAAGATTAATAGTACCACTTATAACTCGTCCTTCGATGCTTTCAAGCGGCTTCTCCGCCCATGTTAAAACAGTAACTTTCACATACTGCTCTTTTAATCTATTTTCATCAAATTCTTTTAAAAAGGAGGTATCTTTTAAATAAGGATAATTCTTTTTCATATTAATACTCTCCTTTTATTAACTCATAAATATAATCAACCAATCCTTCAACAGGACATAATACATCTCCATCTGAAGTAAAAGTATACCATTGACCTCTATACCAAATATACTGATCACTATCACTTACAATTTCAGACAATAGTAAAGTATAAGTTGCTTCATCTTCATCATAAATAGTTTCTGACTCTTCAACGGTAACTTCTCCACTATCTTCATCTGCGGAAACCGCGCTTAAAGCAGCATCAGTCTCGTCCTCAGAACTTTCGGTCGCCGCCACAGTATAAACACCATTTTTCACTGGATTAGTAATACTATCCAATGAGTAAACTGTAATACCAGTATCATAGTATTCATCATCCTCTGGCTCTAACCTTGTTTCATCAGTCATTGGATTTAGGTGCATTCCGCAGAAATAAAATGCAGAAATTGTAGCTTCATCATCATAGAAGTCCAAAATACCAGTTGGACCAACTACATGTCTGTAATAGTCGTCGTCAAAGGAATCTTTGACATACACAACCGCACCTGGACTAGACTCAACAGTAATTCTATCAATAGCTGTTAGCTTTTGATAATAAGCCTTATAGTCAAGATAATATTTAGCATAAATCTGTTTAGATAATGAAGTATTTGTATCAAATGTACCCCATAATTGTCCTACTCTTGTATAATAATACAATCTACTTGCATAAGAATTCGTATCTTCCACCTCTGAAATATATCCAATATAATCTACAATTACTTCTGAACTAACGGGGAACCACACTGAAATTACTTCAGTATTTTCATCCAATAACTCATAATAACCTCTTGGACTTACTAATATAGCTTCATTATTTATATAAACTATATAACCATAAACCATATTTTCAGTAACAGTATCAGACGCGGTCGCCGGTGTCAGGGAGCCATCTTTCCCGCACACTATCAGATAGGGGTCTCCTTGAAATTCAATTCTTAGCCATTTTAAATAATATATAGTTTCAATATATCCACTAATAGTCTTTAAATCAATTTCACTCTGAATTGAAGTAATTACGTCTTGAGTTGTACCTACATATGTTCCTGCTAATTGTCCCTTTTGTTCATAAGCATATTCAATATAAGTGCTATATTCACCTACAGTTTGAATACCATACTTCTCAAAGTTATCAAGTGAGCATTCATCAATTTCATAAGCAGTAGCGGAAAAGCTATAGAGCATCCGCCCTAAAGTTGCATTGGGTGTAAAAGATACATCCATTAATCTTACTAAGATATTACCCTCAGATAAAGATCTAAATAAAGTTGCTTTATTTGCATAAAGAAAATCCATTACTTGCTTTCTGAACTCTCGCTCATAAACAAAATCATTATAATCTGTAATTAAATTTTCTTCATTATATTCTTCATAGTATTCTAAATTATCACCAAATGTTGAGTCTTTACTAATAAACACTCCATCCTCGTCCATAAACGCGGTAACCAGCCCAGAAATAGGAAACTGCCTATATGCTACATTACCATTACGTCTAATATACGGATATTTAGAACCTATGGTTTCAGTTCTTGACTCTGAAAGAGTTGTTTTAAAAGAAGAAATGTTAGGATCATACTTAATCCTAATTTGCATACCTTCTCTTGTTAAAAATATATCATCTAAGTAAATCATAACTGGATGTCTATTAGTTATGATTGTACCACGTTGTCCTTTAGCGTTAATCTTTTGCGCACAGTATCTATACCATACGCCACTTTCAACAGTATAATCATACCAAGTTAAATTCAATGAACTACCCTGATTGATTAAAGAGATATAAACATCTTCCCATATAGTAAAATTACTTTCACTTGATGTTCTTCTGATACATAAGTTACTTAAAAATTCAGTTGTATCAGTTGAAACAACAGTAACAATCATTCGTCCATTTTCTTCATCAGCTTCCACGGAAATCGTAGCATTAAGCGCATCAATCCCGTTCGATACAGTCATGAAAGTGTATGATACAGTATTACTATAACCATTATTAGTAGTATATGTAATACTTAATGTATACTCTGTAGTATTTGTCAAGTTAGCTTTAACTTTATGATTAATTTCATTAGGATAATATTCATTACTATATTGAATACCACTTTCATAAACAGCTCTACTATTGCTATCATAAATATTTACTTCATAAGAAGCTAAGTATTCATCTTCATCCTCATTTTCATCATAGTACATACTACCTACTACATCTACTACCTCTGATACAGTAAATACTGTTTCTGTTGAACTAGAGGTATCATTTGAATCAAAACCTTTAATATAAATTAATGGTTGTTGAATACCTTTAATCAAACAAACAGTAGACCACTCAGAGAAATAAGCCTGATTATTAGTCAACCATGCAGCTACCTTAGTAGAGCTTGTAAACGCGGCCGCCCCAGTTCCAGTGAAACGAATTTGCACTTTATAATATTGATTTATTTCAAATGCTCCATCTTTTAAATCACTTGGACTGATTGTTATATAATACCTATCATCACTTTCAATATCTGTATCAACATTTAAACTTGTAATTTTAACGCCAGCAGGGTATTGAGTTGGGTCTAAAGCAGTTAAACTGCTATTTTGATTACTTACAGTAACTTGAACATTTTGTATATCCGCCGAATCATTATATGAAGATAATGAAAAATATACCTTACATGCTGTTGTTGTTCTTACGAACGATGGCATCATGGTATCAACTATCGGCGGATATAAATTGTTTAATATACCTGCCATATTAAAACTCCTTTTATCTCAATATTTAATTTAGTTATCAAGAGCGTCAGGCGACTTAGGGAGCTTCCTAATTTCATCCATTAACCCTTTGATGAATGAGTTCCCGCCCTCGTCTTCATAATGATCATAACGCTTTTCAATACATTCCAAGCTATAATCATCAATCCATTTTTGACCATAACAGTAAAAATGGTGCTTTTCAGTAATCCAGGATTTAATATCATCCTTGTCAGAAGCAAGTAACAAAGTAATATTATCCTGTATCATTCTTAATTCACTTCTTAGTTCATTTTGATTTTGAAACAATTTTTCTAATAATTCATCATCCCGTTGGAAATGAGCTTCAATGGTTTCTTCTTTTTTTTGTTGGGCTGTTTCTTTATTAAACGCTTTTCTTAATCTTTCAACAGCCCAATCCCAAAAAGAAACCGTCCCTTTGATAGCTAATCCTAACATAAGAATAAAAATTAATATATCTGATACAGAATAAGCCTCTAATAGGTCTATCATTTTATTGCTTATACCTCCTTTTACTGAAATTATTTAAAAATTCATTAAAAAGGATGAACAGGTCTTGCCCAATAACTTTATTCTGATATGTCCTTGCTCCATGTTAAAGCTTCACTATTTTCAGCTACAGTAGAGGATAGAGTATTTAGCACAGTTTCAACATCCTCTCCATCTGTTGTCTCAATAAATCTTGCTTCGGCACCTATTGGAATTTTTTCCGAATAAGTGCCATCCGCATAACGAATTTTAATGGTTTTTACTTTATCCATTTGACTCTCCTCTTAGTTACGCACTAATCTTTTTAATAATTTTGGTGATTTCTTCAACCGCATCATCTACAGTTTCAATTCCAGTACAAATACGAGTTGAATTATCATCAAATTTAAAAGTTAAATTCTTAATATCCGCATCATAAACAATACTAGTTAATTCAAAACTATTCATTTGCTTCTACCTCTTCCACTTTTTCCTCTTCCATTTGAGCTTCTTGATTTAAAGCTGCATAATAAGATTTTTCAGCTTCTCGATAAATCTCTCCAAGCATATAATAAATTGGAGCAATAGGTAAACCACTATTGTTTATAGTTGCTAATAATTGTTGTTTTGTATTTTCACATTGTGTATTAAATTGCATAATTAATCTCCTTTTATCTCTTAATCATTACTATCAATAGCCTCATCAGAAGCCGCAGTAAGAATCCATAAAGTTCTATAATATGATGTTGAGCTTAAATCTCCTGCCATATCATCATGATTCGTCCAATCAACATCTATATCTGTTAAATAGTCTCCATCAGTGTGCCAAGTTAATCTACGAATTGTCTGGAACGAATAATTAGTCCAACTCATTTTACGCCGAGTAATTACTTTAATAGACTGCCAACTACATGCCTTACCTTGAAAAGTTAA
>Ga0192253_1084_pt1 | contig 8998 bp, 10 predicted proteins | sample Koala_Koa26_J3_FD_131273 | JGI IMG/M metagenome (GOLD analysis project Ga0192253, IMG submission 131273) | Enriched cells from koala feces incubated with labeled cellulose particles, San Francisco Zoo, California, United States - Koala_Koa2-6_J3 ...
ATTTCTTGGATGAGCGAAAAATTCCCTACGGCATCGCCACGGCGACTTATGGGGAACTTGCAAAGACGGCCTTACGGCGGTTAAAAATCTGGGAAAGACTTTCGTTCCTCCTGACGGAACAAGAAGTCGGTGCACCGAAAACAAGTCCGGAAATTTTTCAAATAGGTGCATCGAAATTACACCTGGGGCGTCGTCAGGTGATTGTGGCAGAGGACTCCCTTCACTGTTTGGAATGCGCCAGGGCGGCAGGTTTTTTCACGGTGGGCGTACAAGATCCGGCGAGCATAGATGATTGGCAGCAGATTTGTCAAACTGCAACTGTTACGATTACGGACTTGTGGGAAATGCGGGAGGTGTTTTGAGTGAATACGATTCCCATTGCACCCGATTTGATTGTTTATACCAGCGAAATGCATCGATTTGGCACGGACGCTGTATTGCTGACAGAATTTTCTGGCTATCATAAAAAAGACCGAATCTGCGATTTGGGTACGGGTTGTGGCATTATTCCTATACTGATGCAGCGGCAGAACCCACCACAAGAAATCTACGCCGTGGATATTCAGCCGGAGGCAATCGAACAGTTGGAGGCAGGACTGCAAGCAAGTGGCGGTGTGCAGTCGAAGATATATCTGATTTGCGCAGATTTGAAGGAACTGTGGGTGGATGCACCGCTGGGAAAGCTGGATCTGGTGACGTGTAATCCGCCCTATAAAGCGGTGGACAGTGGGATACAAAGTCAATTGACGGCACAAAAAATCGCACGTCATGAGGTGTTGTGTCAGATTGGCGATGTGTGTCAGGCGGCGAGAAAGCTGCTGCGATTCGGTGGCAGACTCTGTTTGTGCAACCGACCGGAGCGTTTAGCGGATACGATGATTGCAATGCGCCAGGAGAAAATTGAGCCGAAGCGATTGCAGTTTGTCGCAAAAGCGGCGGACGCCGCCCCGTGGTTATTCCTCTTGGAAGGGAGATTTGGCGGAAAACCCTTTCTACAGGTAGAGCCGCTGCGCATTGTAGGGAATGGAAATGCGGTGCATACGAGAGGTTAGCGGCTGTAATTGTTGGAAGAATGCGATATTAATATAAATATAACCTATTCCATTTGAAATAGGTTAACAGGAAAGAAAGGAACAGTCATGTCTGGAACATTATATATTATTGGCACACCCATCGGCAACTTAGAGGATATTACCCTGCGTCAGCTGCGTATACTTGGCGAGGTGGATTTTATTGCCGCTGAGGATACTCGTGTCACACGAAAATTATTGTCGCATTATAAGATACACACCCCGACGATGAGTTATCACGAACACAGTGGTCATACAGTGGCACAGCAGATTGTGCAGCGAATTCTGGAGGGACAGTCTTGCGGCGTGGTGACGGATGCCGGAATGCCTTGTATTTCTGATCCTGGAGAACCGCTGGTACAGCTATGTCAGGCACAAGGGATTTCGATTACAGTTGTCCCCGGACCGTCGGCGGTGATTTCTGCACTTGCCATTTCTGGACAACACACTGCACGGTTTACGTTCGAGGGTTTTTTATCGGTTAACCGAAACCAGCGAATGGTCCATTTAGAACAGCTTCGGCAGGAGACACGCACGATGGTCTTTTACGAAGCACCCCATAAGCTTTGCAGGACGCTTCGAGATTTGGAGGCAGTGTTTGGCGGTGAGCGAGAAATTTCCCTCTGTCGGGAACTGACAAAGCTTCATGAGGAGGTATACCGTGCGACCCTTTCTCAGGTGGTTGCGTTCTATGAGAACACACCTCCCAAAGGAGAATTTGTCCTTGTCGTGGCAGGATGTGTGCCGGAAAAAGCGTCGGAAATCTCAGTGGATACTGCCGTTCAACTGGTGCAGGATAGGGTAGCGTGCGGAGAGAAGCTGACGACTGCCTGCAAAGAAATTGCCGCTCAGACGGGGATTTCCAAACGGGAGCTGTATGCGCAAATGCAGAGTCACGAGAAGGCAGAGAATTAGAGACAGAAGGTTATAACTTTTCGATATAGCATAGCATAAAAAACGGTATTTGAGAATAGCCGATTTTCATGATATAATGGAGTAGTTGAAATTCTCTTTGAAAGGTGATAGATATGCAGACTACGATTATTGGTTATCCTCGAATTAGTTTACAGCGTGAGCTGAAATTTGCCAGTGAAAAATATTTTCGTGGGGAAATAACGGCGAGAGAGCTAGAGGAAACGGCAAAGCTGCTTCGTGCGGAAAATCGTACGATTCAGCAGAAAGCGGGATTAGACATGATCCCCTCCGGAGACTTTTCGTTTTACGACAGTGTTTTGGATATGGCAGTACTTCTCAATGCCGTTCCGGCACGATATGCTGATTTGGGGTTGTCTCCATTGGATACTTACTTTGCGATGGCAAGAGGATACCAGGGCATACACGGCGACGTCAAGGCGTTGGCAATGAAAAAGTGGTTTCACACCAACTACCATTATATGGTACCAGAGCTGGACGATGATACGCATTTGAAATTATCGGGTACCAAGCCTTTTGACCTGTTTCAAGAAGCAAAGGATGCAGACGTTATCACGAAACCGACACTCATTGGCGCATACACGTTTTTGAAGCTGGCTTGCTGCATGGATAAAAAAACGGCAGTCGATTTTGCGGATGAAATTGCTGAGGCGTATGGTGCGGTTCTGGAGAAGCTGGCGTGCATGGATGCCCAGTGGATTCAACTGGAGGAACCGTATCTTGTGAAAGACACTTCAGAAGCAGATAAGGCGTTGTTTTTGCGGCTATATGAAAAAATCCTGTCCCATAAGGGTGGTGCAAAGATATTGTTGCAGACTTATTTCGGCGATGTACGGAATAGCTACAGTGAGATTTTGTCGTTGGATTTTGACGGCATTGGTCTTGACTTTGTGGAGGGAAAGGAATCGCTTGCACTGGTAGAGCGTTGCGGTTTTCCGTCAGATAAAACCCTGTTTGCTGGTGTGGTTAGTGGCAAAAACATTTGGAGAAACCATTATGCGAGTACGTTGGAGCAGATTGAGCGACTAAAAAAGGTGACATCGAACCTTGTTCTGAATACCTCCAGTTCTCTACTGCACGTTCCCTATACCTTGCGAAACGAGACGCAGATGGAAGAGATGTATCGAAAACACTTCGCTTATGCCGAAGAGAAGCTGACGGAGCTTGCAGAGTTAAAAGTATTGGCGCAGTCCGACGAACCAACGAGAGAGACAGCTTATCAGCGGAATGCTGCGCTGTTCAGTGAACAGAGAGGTGATATAAATCCAGCCGTGTAGGAACGTGTCAGAAAGCTGACGAATGCCGACTTCGTTCGCACACCGGAATTTGCACAACGAGAGAAAATTCAGAAAGAACGTTTTCATCTTCCGCTGCTGCCCACGACGACCATAGGTTCTTTCCCACAGACCAGTGAAGTTCGTGCAGCAAGAGCCGTCTATAGCAAGGGAACGATGACCCAGGAACAGTACAACATATTCTTCAAGGAAAAAATTGCAGACTGTGTTCGTGAACAAGAGGAAATCGGTCTGGATGTATTGGTACACGGGGAATTTGAGCGAAATGATATGGTAGAATATTTTGGTGAAAACCTAAGCGGTTACTTGTTCATAGAAAAGGCTTGGATACAGTCTTATGACACACGCTGTGTGAAACCGCCGATCATCTGGGGAGATATTTCCCGGGCAAAGCCAATGACAGTGGCGTGGTCAAAATACGCACAGAGCCTGACAAAAAAGCCGATGAAAGGAATGCTTACGGGACCGGTTACCATTTTGAACTGGTCGTTTCTATGAGAGGATATTTCACTGCGGGAATCTGCTTTTCAAATTGCCCTTGCCATTCGTGACGAGGTGTTGGATTTGGAAGCGAACGGTATTTCGATCATTCAGGTAGACGAAGCGGCACTTCGTGAGAAGCTGCCGTTACGAAAATCCGACTGGAAGACAGACTATCTGGACTGAGCGATCCCTGCGTTTCGTCTGGTACACAGTGGCGTCAAGCCGGAGACACAGATACACACCCATATGTGCTATAGTGAATTTGCGGATATCATCGAGGAGATCGACGACATGGACGCAGACGTTATCACCTTTGAAGCATCTCGCTCGGATTTGACAATTTTGGACGTATTACAGGAAAACAACTTCCGAACAGAAGTAGGTCCCGGCGTTTATGACATTCATTCGTCTTGTATCCCCACGCAGGGAGAAATTCAAGCGGCATTGGAAAAAATGCTGGAGAAGATACCGGCGGAGAAGCTTTGGGTGAATCCGGATTGTGGACTGAAAACCCGAGGGGAAAGGGAAACGAAACCGAGTCTTGAAAATCTGGTGCGTACAGCAAAGGCAATGCGTGATTAAGACAACGGCGAAAATATAACAAAAATCTCTATCGTGTAAGATTGCAGGATAGAGATTTTTCGATTTCCATTGACAAATGATATTGATTATAACAAAGTATCTCACCTTTGTCAAGACGGAATTAGAAAAAATCAATCATGAAGCATATCAAAAAAATGCAAAATTTTATGAAAACCCCTTGCATATTGCATAAAATCGTGCTATAATAGTGATAATCATATAATGGATGTGAAATCATCAGTTAAGACGTTAGAAGCGAGTGCTTTGAAAAAATAAAATATAATCTCAGCTTCTAAGTGGAAAGGAATTAGGAATCTATGAATAAAATCATGCGAATCGGGCTTTCTTGTTTATTGGCTGCCTTTCTTATGGTGCCGTTGACGGCGTGCGGAGATGATGAGGAAGAAAGTTCTACAGCACAAAAGGATATGACTGCGGATACGAGAGAACAGCTAAAAGATTTGGCAATGGAAAGCGATCTCTTCACCGGTGAACTAGAAAACAAAACTATTAAGTGGCTTTCCGATTGGGACATCAACTCTGATGACACCGGAAAAACGACACCGATTGAACTGGCGATTTTCCAAGAACGCTATGGTGGTGAGGTAGAGTGGTATCAGACCACTTATGGCGCACGCTATGACAACTTGGCGAACTATATCAACAGTGACGAAGGGATCGACTTTTTCTACGGTGGGAACTGGGATGCATTCCCGAAAGGTGCAATTCGAGGAATGTTTACTTCCTATGACAAGTACATCGATTTGGATTCTGAGCTGTGGGCAGATGTGAAAGATGCAAACGATGCGATGACTTGGAACGGTGAACACTATATGGCTGTGGTAGAAGTAACTGGTGACAACTGTGCCATTATCTATAACCGAAAGACCATGGAGGAATACGGTCTAGACGATCCGGCGGAGCTGTTTGAAAAAGGCGAATGGGACTGGGATGCTTTTGAAGAAATGCTGGAGAAGTTTGTAGATACGGATGAAGAACGCTACGGCATTGACAGTTGGTATTTTGAAGCGGGTCTTTCTGCTTCTACTGGCGTTCCCTATATCGGTCTGGAGGATGGACAGCTGGTCAACAATCTGAGAAACGAAGCCATCGAGGACTATCAGAATTGGATGTATAGCTTGTGGCAGTCTGACTATATTGCATTGGGTGTAGGCGACTACGGTTGGGAGTCGAGAGACTATTATATTGGAGAAGGAAAGCTTCTGTTTTATCCTTGTGGACTGTGGGCATTGTCTACAGACGATTGGCAGGATACTTTCGGAGAAGACGCTTTCTTTGTCCCTGTACCACAGTATGACGAGGCGGACGAATACTATATTCCTACAAGCGTAAATGCATATCTGTTTGTCAAAGGCGGCGATAATCCAGAGGGTGTTGCAAAGTTTTTGGATTGCTTCCGTTTTAGCAAGATTAGCGAGGGCGCACAGGAAATTAGTGACGAACAATTCCGTGACGACTATGGTTGGTCAGAAGAAATGATCGATATGCTGAATACCATGAACGAAATGGCACTGGAGAATCCGGTATTTGATTTTTACAATGGTGTCTCCTCAGACTTGACGGATATTCTGGATAGCAGTGAGCATGGAATTCGTGCAACTTCAAGAGGTACTTCTTGGACGGAATCGGTAAATTCTATTTATGATCAGGTACAAAATTATATCGACGAGGTCAACAAGGGATAAGTGATCTTATCATGATCCATCCTCAAAAATATATCGTATAATTTCCTCATGAACGTCCATACTACGCATGAGGTGATACGATATGATTCGCAGTTATGCCCGTGCAGCCTTTGCATTTGAAACGCCTCCACGTATTGTTAGTTTTGCTGCGATTGTGGGGCAAAAAGAGGGCGATGGTCCTTATGGGAAGTGCTTTGACCGCATCGAACGAGATCCCTATTTTGATCAGGACACTTAGGAAAAAGCGGAAAGCACCATGCAGCGTGAAACCGTGCAGCTGGCACTTCAAAAGTGTTCCCTGTCTGCGGAAGAATTGAGCTATATTTTTGCGGGAGATTTACAAAGTCAATGTGCAGGTACGTCCTACGGTTTGCATCCCTTAGAAATCCCATTTTTTGGCGTTTATGGTGCTTGTTCGACGATGGCGGAGAGCTTGCTGCTTGCGGCAATGTTCATGGCGAACGGTATCGGAGAATATGCGGCGGCGGTTACGTCCTCTCATTTTTCTACGGCGGAGCGGCAATTTCGTTTTCCCCTTTCTTATGGCGGACAGCGTCTGCCTACGGCACAGTGGACGTGTACCGCATCAGGAGCTGTGATTTTAGAACGTCCTGATGGTGACTGCGGAGACGGTATCGGCGTTGCAGGTGCGTGTGTGGGAAAGATGGTTGACCTTGATGTGACAGATGCCAATCACATGGGAGCCGTTATGGCACCGGCGGCAGATACGATTGTGCGCTATTTCGGCGCAACGGGTACAAATCCCACCGACTATGACACGATCGTTACGGGGGATTTGGGATGGATAGGCAGCTAGCTTCTTTGTGATTTGGTTATGAAACAGGGATATGATATTACAAGACAGCATCAGGACTGCGGTGCGATGATTTTTGATCCAAAGACACAGGACACCCATGCAGGCGGTTCCGGCTGTGGTTGTAGTGCTAGTATGCTCTGCAGTCATTTTCTGCCACGACTCTAAGCGGGGGAGATAAGGCGAATGCTCTTCATTGCTACTGGTGCATTGATGTCCACCATTACAACGCAACAAGGGGAGAGTATACCGGGCATTGCTCACTTACTCGAACTACGAAAATATTAAAGCAAAAAGCCGATTGGGACAAAAACTGACCCGACCGGCTTTTCTATGTGAGGTTTTATTATACGCTTTGATATACTTTAAGAATGCGTCGAATAGTTCGGTGCTTCTTTTGTGATTTGAATATCATGCGGATGGCTTTCCAAAAGTCCCGCATTGGTAATCTGTACAAATTGTGCCTTTTCGTGTAGGGATTCAATATTCGGGCAGCCACAATATCCCATACCAGAACGAATGCCACCTGCCAATTGAAAAATCGTATCTGCAACGCTGCCCTTATAAGGAACACGTCCTTCGACACCTTCGGGTACTAGCTTCTTTGCACCTTCCTGGAAATAGCGATCCTTTGATCCATTTGCCATCGCTGCGAGACTTCCCATGCCACGGTACACCTTGAAGGAACGTCCCTGATAAATTTCGGTTTCGCTCGGCGACTCCTCGCAGCCTGCCAGAAGCGAGCCAAGCATTACCACATCTGCACCGGCAGCCAGAGCCTTTACAATATCGCCGGAATATTTAATACCGCCGTCTGCGATAACTGGAATGCCATGCTTTTGCGCAACCTGTGCCACGTCATAAACCGCCGTAATCTGTGGTACGCCGATACCAGCGACAATTCGTGTGGTGCAGATAGAACCAGGACCAATACCGACTTTCAGCGCATCTGCGCCTGCAGCAATCAAATCTTCTGCCGCCTGTGCAGTTGCAATATTTCCTGCAATGATTGGAATCTGCGGGAACGCCTCTTTCACTATACGCAAGGTGTCCATAATATTCTTGCTGTGACCGTGTGCAGAATCTAGAACCAAAACGTCCGCCTGTGCATCAATCAAAGCACTTGTACGTTCTAATACGTTTGCTGTTACGCCAATTGCAGCACCGCACAGCAGACGACCTTGTGCATCACGAGCAGAGTTCGGGAACTGAACAGCTTTTTCGATGTCCTTAATGGTAATCAGTCCCTTTAAATAGCCATTCTCATCGACCAGCGGCAACTTTTCGATTTTGTGCTGCCTTAAAATCGCCTGCGCCTGTTCCATTGTTGTACCCACGGGAACCGTAATCAGATTGTCCTTCGTCATCACTTCAGAAATTGGTCCGTTATAGTCCGACAGGAAACGCATATCCCGATTCGTGATAATGCCTACGAGCTTTCCAGTCCGATCCACGATCGGCACGCCGGAGATTTTGTACTTTCCCATCAGCTCATTTGCATCCGAGACGAGGCGATCTTCCGTCAGCGAGAATGGGTTGACAATGACGCCGTTTTCAGAACGTTTGACTTTGTCTACCTCGTCTGCCTGTTGTTCAATGGTCATATTCTTATGAATAATCCCAACGCCGCCTTCTCGTGCGATAGCGATAGCCATTTCTGCTTCTGTGACTGTGTCCATTGCTGCCGTCATAATCGGTACGTTCAGCCGAACATTTCCGGCAAGTGTCGTACGCAGATCGATCATATTCGGAGTTACTTCAGACCGTGTCGGGATCAACAGCACATCGTCGAAGGTCAGCCCCTGCTTTCCAAATTTTTCACAAAGTTCTTTTGCCATAATGATCCTCCTGCTTTTGTTTCGGTTTGTATTTACGCATCAGTAGATTATTATTTTTATTATATGCCTTTTTTTTGCTTTTGTCAAGCATTTCGACAAATTTCCCGTGATTTTAACAACCTACACAAAAAAGCGTATTGTTTTTTGGTATACTGCAAGGCAACAGTGTTTATAATTTTTTTGAAAGTTTAAGAATTGTTTAAGCATGACAGTTTATACTAAAGTCAGCATGAGGCTCTTTAGGTTTCTTCTGCTGTTCCAGAGTCCAAATAGCAAT
>Ga0192253_1094_pt1 | contig 7491 bp, 4 predicted proteins | sample Koala_Koa26_J3_FD_131273 | JGI IMG/M metagenome (GOLD analysis project Ga0192253, IMG submission 131273) | Enriched cells from koala feces incubated with labeled cellulose particles, San Francisco Zoo, California, United States - Koala_Koa2-6_J3 ...
AAAAGGTTTGATCTCCTTAAAAGCCGGATGTATCAGGGTATCTCCCAGTACCAGACTAAACTTATCGTAGTTGATGTTGTGCAAAAACATATTCATCCGCCCCAGGTTATAAGTGGTGTAGTTGATCTCCTGACCGAAGAACCCCTCTTCAATGATGTGGCGGTCAAAGTAGCTTTTTGCCTGTAAAAGCAGGGAACCTGAACCGGCGGCCGGATCGTAAATCCCGTTTACTGAGGTTTGTTTGTGCATAGCCAGGCGGGCGATGAGCCGGGAGACATGCTGGGGGGTAAAAAATTCCCCTCCCGATTTTCCCGCGTTAGCGGCATAATTAGAAATCAGAAATTCATAGGCATCGCCAAAGAGGTCGATCTGGTTATCTTCAGAAATGCCAAAATCCAGCTCCCCCACCCCTTTTAAAACAGCCGCCAGACGGCTGTTTTTACCCTTTACACTATCTCCCAGACGGGTACTGGTGGTATCAAAATCAGAAAACAGCCCCTTTATATCCTCTTCAGAGGGAAACCCATTAGCCGAATTTTCAATGGCATTAAAAATGGCTTTCAAATCTGTATTAAGGTCTGGATTGATATGAGCGTTTTTGACGATATTGGCAAAAAGTTGACTGGGATAGATAAAATACCCTTTTGTCCTTACAGCATCCGCCTTTAGTTCCGGCGTGATTGCCTCATCCGGTAAGTTTGCATAGTCAACGCTATCATCACCCCCTTTCATATAATTGACAAAATTCTCACTGATAAATCGGTAGAAAAGTGTTCCTAACACAAACTGTTTAAAATCCCATCCGTCCACCGAGCCGCGCACCTCATTGGCTATTTTCCATATCTTGTTTTGCAGCTTAGTTTTTTGTTCTGTACTTGTCATTTTATTGTTTTTTTATCTAATTCTTTGTTTTTATTCCATTTCCCCGCGTAGATCCGCCAGGGTTTTTCCGTTGTATAAAAAGTATTTAGGACCCTGATAAGCACCCGATGGCGCACGTTTTTCTACGGGCATAAATTCCCGGGTAAAACCCGACAGTGAATATATCCGGCCTGCATATTCAATGGTTTTCTTCCCTATGACTGTTACCTTTTCACCGGTGGGTATAAAAGTTAGCTGTTCGCCCAGTTTTATACCCACCATATCAAAACTAAAAGGTGGCAAGGAATCAGAATATTTTCTGTCCTCTTTATGAATATACATCTTTTCTTGATAACATTGGTCTGCTACAATATGATCGGTTGTTTTAAGTTGTTTTTTTATTTGATAGAAGGTTTCCAGGCTGTTACCTTCATAATATCGTTTTAAGAGGTTGACGGTTCTTTTATGGTTGGTTTTTATGGCATCAAGGTCCCATTCGTTATGGGTTATAAAAATATAATTGGTGTTTGCCCTGGATTCAATGCTACTTTGGTATCTTTTTCTTTTCTCATTAAATGAACTATTGCTTAATGAAGAATTTAAATTTCTGTCAATTAATATTAGATTTCCCAATTTATGAACCCATTCTTTATGGTCCTCCGAATCAATGTTCCATTTCGCCGCCTCTATCCTTTGGGGCATCAGGTGTTCAATTGAAGGGGATTTTCCTTTGTTACCATATTGAAGAATGGTATTGGTTCCACCCATCAATATATCCATTTTTAATAAAAGATAACGCGTTTTGTACATTTGTGTACCTATACAAAAACCCCAGTTTTCCTTTTCCAGTTGTAAAATAAAATCAGAGAAGATAATAGGTTTTTTTTGTTGATGAGGTTTCATCCACAAAATCGTATTGTAAACAGCTATTATTCAATAGCTCTTCTGTTGCTTCGCCGGCCGATATCTCCCCTTTTTGTATGGATTCAAAAATATTATCAATCCTACGAAGTATGATAAATATTCGTGTCTTTATCTCCGCTTGTCGTCCAAGTAACCACATTATAGATAGTAGATTATCTATTTTTATTATAAAATCCACAATATGAATTTCACCAAATCGCTCCCTGTAATGCATCAGGGGTATTAAATACTGGCTGCCAAATGTATTTGACAGGATGAAATTTAAATTATAAAATAGCGCGGAAGTTTCTTCTATACTGGTATATTTATTAAAATCGGTGATTTTGCTATAATGATCAACATATTTTTCTATAAAATCCAGCATAGGCTGTCCTTTCGGTATTTCTTTTCTATTAATAACTTCAAACCCCTTTAATATGGTTTTGTTTTCTTCATTTTGATATTTCATCTTAATGTAGACCAAATCCATCAGAAAACTACTAAAACTGTTATAGGGGGCGGAAATGATATTTTCAAAATCATCCCATTTTTTCGCATAACGTTTGCGTAATTCGTCATCTTTTATTTCTCTTAGATTTTGGGCTTTTATTACATCTGATGGTTGCAGTTGCACCCCACGATTATTTATAACCGTAAATAGATTATAGGCATCATCTAAATTATTGGAAGTGGAAAGATACAGAACAAGCACTTTATTGGATAGATATTTTAAAAATCCAGATATATATTTCTCTTTCTTTTCGTCTTCAATTTCAGAGAGCTTATTTTTCCACCAATTTTTTATCACTAAAATACCAGACGCCATATTTCGCAAGGAGATATTCTCCTTTGCAGAGCCGGAAATAGCTTTTAATTCTTTTTCTAACAAAGTACCCCCATCCTCTATTAAATATTTATGAAAAAAATCCTGATCATTTCTTATTTGAAATTCAATCCGGTTTCGTTCTGGAATATTATTATATTCATTTTCCTCCTGATGGAGTCTTTCTTGAATGAAACTTTTTCGTTCTTTGAATTTTTCTTGAGCAGAAGTGGGTATATCCCTAATCACCGCCTGAAGTAAAAACAGCGTAATAAAGCGTTGCTGTCCATCCAGTATATCGTAGCATAAATATTTATCAATATTAGAACCAGAGCTTCCTTTTACCTGATAGGCGTTCCATACCATGCAACCTAAAAAATATTCTTTTTCCTTATTTTCTTCCATTGCCCCGCTAATATCTTCTAATAAAGCTCTGATATCTTTTTCTTCCCAGGAATAAGGGCGCTGGTATTCGGGAATATTATAAAATTGAGACGGACCAAAAATGTCTTTTATATATATTTTCCCTGTTTGTAAAGTGTTATCTGTCATATTTTAGTTTTTATTATTCTTTATATTGAATTTATTTTATGCTCTGATTTTTATTTTTTTATTATCTGCCTTACATAAGTCGCAAAGATAACAATTTATTATCTGTTTTTATCCGGTTTCCTATCTATTAAAAACACCACGCGGGAATGCTGGGTAAGGAACTATACAGCCTGCTGCTGATAGTTTTTTAGTCTGATAGCCCACCTGTTTTAAACAGCATCCACTCCGCCCGGCGGCGCCAGTATTGTTGGGAGTTGTATTTCCCGCCTATGTAACAAAAAGAGGTATACGCATCGAAGGTCAGGGAATCCATCAGGGAAGACGTTTTAACGGCTTTTACGCCTACATTGTAAGCGAGCAGGGCTAGTAATAAGGAGTCACCCCGAAAGTTCCGGAAACGGGCGGAAAGGGCTTTTAAATCGGATGTGGCCAGACTGTCCGCCTCGGCGGGCGTCACTGCGCGGGCGGCATCATAGCAGACACGATGACCCCAACCCGTACAGCCAGTCTTTCGGGGATCGTGCCAGCCTTCGGCAAGGGCAAGGAAACTGACTGCCTGTTCTATGGTAGGGGCAGCAGGGTCCTCCTCTTTAGGAGAGTTCCCCGAAAGGGAAGACCTGCCGCAGGAAAAAAGCAGCACCAGGCATAAAGGCACCAGCGCAAAGCGGCGCACCAATGTGAAAACGTCCGGGTTTTTCCTTGCCATCCGGCTGAGCGTGTGCAGTACCTCCGGGTTCTCTTTCCATGCGCGGTTAAGTTCCTGCCGGGCCGATATTTCCGTTTTAAGGGTATTTTCCGGCGTTTCAGGCGCCTTAACCGTTGCGGGTGGTATAAATGTAAGGGCGGCAGGTTTTGAAGGCGCTGCGGGCTTCTTTCTCGGCTTCGTCCGGCGCTCTTCTTCTTGCCGGATGCCAGGTAGTTCGAACAGGCAAAGCTGTCCGGGTATACTCTCGTTTTGTTTCTTGCTTCGTTTCATGACTTTTTTACACTTCTCCATAAAATTATACATTTTTTTAGTTTTTTAGCTATCTTGCTGATTCTGAGCGGTTTAAAGTTTTACAGGCTTTTTTTTACGTTATCCTGTGAAAAACTTTTTCACAGCGTAACATACTGAGTCTGAGAAAGTTACGGCAAAAAATTACCTGTGAAAAAAAAACTCCAGGTCTTTTCTAAAAAACACATTTCTTGATTTTTTAGTTTTTTTTATTTTCTGTGTGAAATAGCTTTTTTTTTTCACATTTTCACAGGTTTAGCTAACTACCTATTTCTGAGGAAGTTACGGAGAAAAAACCTGTGAAAAACCTGTGAAAAACCTGTGAAAAACCTGTAAATTTTTCACAGGTTTGCCCTCCTTAAAAGGGGCACTCCTCCTCTGATACGCTGCTAATGTCCTCTGTCTCAACCGGTTCGCTGTTTTCTCCCCGGATAGCGGCCAATAAGACGTCCGCTTTGATATTAAAGTATCTTCCTCCTTTTTGTGCCAGACAACCCGGTGCAAAAAGATTCAGTGCCGTGCATACGTTGTTAAAATGTTGGTTTTTGTCCACGCCTACCGGAGCCGGATAACACTTCTTAATCCAGTTTCCGATGTATCCCCGATGTCCCCAGCTCTTATACGCTTCCGAGCACCACCTTTCCGAAAGCTCACCTGTAATGACCTCTTCCATTTCTATGGAAGGGAGTTTAACTACCGCTTCCTGTTTCATACGGGGATAATAATCGTTCTGCCAGTCGTGCAGTCTTTCCTCTGGTACATATACCGACCGCACCCACGCCTGCAGCGCATCCCACAACTCTTTTTCATCCGTAAGCTCTGTTTTTATCGCATTATCCCAGCCCACGGCATGCATGCGCCGGTCTTTTCCTTTGCCCAGAAAATCAGTAGCCATATGATTGGTGGTTATAATGTAGTTCGGATAAAGGGGCACGGTATCCTTCCGGGTGACCCCTTTTCGTTCCAGATCAATCGTATCATATTCCAGAAATCCCACAATGTGACTGTAGTTCCGTTTAAAGTGTCCGCCCTGGATGTCGTTTAAAACGACACTTCGGCGTCTGGTGGCTTTCGGACATTCAAACCGAAAGCCAATCCGGAATTCCCTGTCCAGTCCATCCTCCCCGATAAGCGCCGCATCTTTTGCCCTGCCATATTCCTCATACGTGATACCCTCCAGAATACTGCTCAGCATCTTGGCTGTAGTACTTTTCCCGGTTTCCACCTCAAACCCCCAGAAATTAAGAATAATCCGGCGGGCATTCTCTGAAACGCCATACTTCACCTGTCGGATCCAGTATTCAATTATATCTACTGCGCCCCCCGGGGATTCATCCCACCAATTCCAGAGTCCCGCACAACGCCGGCGGGCTTCATCCAGTCCCCCGGGGTCTGTATCCCTGTTCAGGGCATCATACCGCCGCCGCATCCACCCGGGCCGCCAGGCACTCGTAACAATCCGGTCTGTAATCGTTTCTGTAGCGCCAGAGAGCCCATCTCCCCGGCTGCAGGTTGCCAGGTTGCTTACCAGCTGTACCATTTGCCAGCAGTCCCTATTGTATTCCCTTTCCCGGGCGGGGATAAAGATGTTCCGGATACGGTCGAGCACCCCCCAGATTTCGGTATACAGGGAATCCCTGCTATACTCTTTTTCCTCGGGAATGGGAATCGTATGGATAAAGTAATGATAGGGTGAACCTGCCCGGGATACCTCTTTCAAAAAGGCAATGCTGTCCTGTTTTTTTAGTCGTTCATCTTTTAAATCTTTTTCAGCCTCCTCTGCTACGTACTCAATACCGTATTGTTCCCTGAAAAACTGCTGTACCTTCCCGTCGCGGGTATCTCCGTTAAAAAGATAATGCGCCACAAACTGCCAGATGTTCTGTCCCCTTCCGTGCCACGGGTCCGATGCATGGTGTGAATAAAAGATCTGCACCGCCTTGTCGGTAAACCATACGCCTCCGCCTGCACCTTCGCCCGGAATATAGGTCCAGCGGCCACCCCGCTCTTCCTTCCAAACGTGGAAGGCAAACCGTCTGCAAAGCTCCCTTCCGTCAAGATGGTTCACCCGGGTAAAATAGCCGGAATCCTCTGCCGGTATCTTTTCTATCCTCTTTTTTGCTGTTTTTTTGAAAGCGAGCAACTCCCGGACTAATTCTACCGAGACCGCCTCTCCCTCCCCGGTACGGCTTTCATAAACGTCTGCCCGGTCCTTGCAATACGAAGGCAGGTACATCAGCCGGCTCCAGTCCTGACAGGCGGTATCCATACCCTCGCCCGCTTCCAGTAAATCCGTTAAGTAAATATACAGGGCGGCATACTCTTCCGCCTTCCGAACCGGCTCGGAAAGTGGCAGAATAATCCGCCAACGTGGCGCGTTCCTATCGGGCGCATGGCTGGCACTGGTATAGGCCGCATACCGGAGGTTGTTCCACTTCAGTCGCTTCCATATCCTTGCCATACCCTCGTTACCCAGGTGGTCAATATCCAGCATGATGGCTGTGCGCTCCGTAATCTCTTTCCGGCTCCGATGCGTCCCCTTAACCCCAACAATCCACCAGGGTACGTTTTTTAACCGGTCTTTCTGTATTTTCGGAAGCGCCTCAAATTCCTCAAATTTTTTGGGTATAATCTGGATTTTTCCACCCTTTTTCTTGTTCTTATCACTAATCATAGCAAGGATATCGTTCCAGGCAACCGGCTTACATTTTAAATCAGAATCCCTTCGGCCGCTGCCAAAAGCAACTGAAAAAATTAATTCTCCTCCTGCAGGGCTTTCTTTTTTTTCTTCTGCTACCTCTAATTGCTGAAGACTTTTATATTCTATCGCTGCGCTCATCCCCTAAAAAACTTTAAAATCCCAGAACCATCCAACCGCTTTCCTTTATTATTTTTATGCCGGTATCCTTCCACCCTGTTGCCCCCTGCGACAGGCTTAAATATTGCGCGGATCCCATTGACACAATACCTTCTCCAGGCAGAAGAAGATAAACCAAAGAGAGAACGGGGGTGATTAAGTATTAACCGGTATGTTCTAAAAGCGGTAACCGGCTGGGATAGAGGTAGCAGAACAGAAGAACAGTTAACCTCCTGGGGGTGTGAAATAGTAAAATAAGTAGTATGACCAGAGAAAACAAAAAATGGTTTTAAAAAAATTCGGTCATTTTTTTTTTGGATAGTATTTTCCCGGGTAATATCATCCCAGACTATTGGCGGTAAATTAAGGTAATTACCTTGATTGCAGGACGCGGATGGTCCTGCAAAAAATTTAAATTTGTTCATATTTTAAATAATTATAGGTTTATTAGCAAAGATAAATAAAAAAAAGGGAAACCATATCCCGGTCCCCTATTTTTTT
>Ga0192253_1099_pt1 | contig 7117 bp, 6 predicted proteins | sample Koala_Koa26_J3_FD_131273 | JGI IMG/M metagenome (GOLD analysis project Ga0192253, IMG submission 131273) | Enriched cells from koala feces incubated with labeled cellulose particles, San Francisco Zoo, California, United States - Koala_Koa2-6_J3 ...
GCCGGAATGAATGGGAAGCCAAGGAAGCGGCACTCAGCACCAAGGAGTAATCCGTGCCACTTGAACCCGGCAAACTGGCAATATTCAACATGGCATTAGGTTTCATTGGGACTCGTACCATCGCGAGTCCCAATGAGGAAACGCTTGAAGCTGTTCAGTGCCAGCTATTCTGGGATCGCGCCAGAAGGTCAGTCTTGTGTGATTATCCACGTGACCATCCGTGGCCATTTGCTTGGCAACGGGTTCAGCTTGCCCAACGTGTATTTCCAGAAGTCTACGAAGGCGTCTGGAAATATTGCTATGGTTGGCCTAATGAAGCATTGCGTATTATAGCAATCCATAATCCGGGTAAGGGACGGCATGACAGAACCCTTCCTTTTGTCGTCCGTAACATCGAAAATAGTTCAGCTCCTATCGTAGCTAATCAAGCTATCTTCTGTGACATTTCCCCTGCACAGGCTGAATGTATTGTTGATGTTGTGGATGAACGTGTATATGATCCACTCTTCACACAATTAGTAGCCCGCAAACTGGCTAGCTATATTGCCATCCCACTTCTCAAGAATAACCAGAACAAGGTACAGGAAATCGAACAGCTGTATGATGTGGCCTTCCAAAAGGCGAATGAACAAGCAGTACAGGAAAACCTCAAGGAAGATCTCAAACAAATGGATGATGGCCGTAGATGGGCTGATGACCACGATCCATGGCTTCTCGCTCGCGGCGGACTTCCCCCTACCCACTGGCCCTTATATAACGTGGAAGAAACAGAATAATGCTTACCACCACGGATAGACGAATACAGGTTGTTGGTGATGACCAAACTACAGAATTTAACTTTGAATTCCGTGCATGGGAACAATCGCAAATCAAGGTTTATCAAGCGGATGAGGATGCTATTTGGTCTGATATCGATATTACCAGCAACTGTGAAATTACATTAAATGATGACGGTACCGGCACAGTAAAATTTTCAAGTGCGCCCAAAGCCGGTGTCACCATCGCTATTGTCCGTGAGATGCCATTTATCCAAGAAGATGAGTACATTAACGGTACTCGCTTTAACCCAGAGGAAATCGAAGACAGGTTCGACCAAGACTGCGCGGAGCGGCAGGAACTACTTGATGGCGTGAACCGTGCCATTAAAGTACCTAATACTGGTACACAAACACCCGAAGAAGTATATGAACAACTTGTCAATAGCTCCCTTCTTGTCGAGCAGTGGATTGACCGCATCAATGGAATGTACGAGGAAATCATTGCACTTTATGGTCAATTCAAGGGCGAAGTTGGTGAACAAGGATACATGGCAAATAATGAGGTATCTTGGGATTATGAGGCTCAAGATACCGCTAACGAGGCCGCTGCAGAAGGTGATATAGTTGTCGAGATTCCTGAAGGTCTTCAATACCGCAAAGGCATGAACCAACTCCACGTCGATGTGGATGGTGTTGTTGTTGCGGTAGACAAGGATTATGAAGAGGTTGAACCAAAAGATGACAATGAATATTCAACCCAACTTCGCTTTAAAGTACCACTCCATGATGGGCAGCGCATTCATGTCCATACCAGCTTCCTCGGTACAGTTGACTATGAAGAACAATTAAAAGCATTCGAAGAAGCAGCAAAAGAAGTTGAAGAACAAATCAAGGAAGCACAACAACGTGTTGAAGATTTCAACCGAGAAGTCGATGAAAAGATTGAAAATTCCAAACGAGAGCTTGAAGAACAAACTAATCAAGCTATAGATGAAGCTGAAGAACGTGTTAATAGTGTTATCACTGAAGCCTATCAAGTTCTCGAAGACGTTTCAGAACTTATGGGCGACGCTAACGCCATCAACGAGCTTCGTGAGCAATCTTTTCTTCTTACTCAGCAGCTATCTCAATATTCAGCTTTGCCATATCAAGTCTGTCAACTCAATGCATGTACTTGTGCAATAAGCAACACTATCTGCGCCTACACCACTCCGCAAGATTGTACATGCACTTTATCCGCTAATTACAATTGCAACTGTTGCATCGAACTCCCCATCTGCTACTACCCCAACACCTGCACGCTCCACGTAGCTATTGATGGTGTTGTGCTTTCATGTTGTGATTATTGTGAAGCTACTAACGGTAGTGATGGTAATGGTAGCGGTCAGTCATGCCAAATTCAAACATATGTTTGTCTGTATTCTGGCCAAGAACTTCACGCATGGACTGAACCGTATTGGTGTAATACTATCAATTATACCGCACCAGAACAGGTTACTTCATGTGAATATGAGGGGTGCTGCTACGAGTGCTGTACCGACTCCGCAATCTGCGTAAACAACAACTCCTGCGGTTGCGTCCTCTATTCCTGCTTTATTTGCAACTACGGTGATAATGGTGGTGCCATTTGCAATCAGTCCAACCTGTTTGTTTGTGAGTCAGAATTCTACTGCAACTGCGCGTGCGGTGAGGTTAGTACAGAGGATGGCGAGGAGGAGACAGAACCGCACGGCAACGGCGGTGCAATAGCAGTTCTGGGTGATGGCTATACTTACCTCTCCAATTCCTGCTTCGAAGGCAACTACGCCTGTACTGACGGCGGTATGCTTTATGCCTCTTGCGGCGAGACTTTCGCATCATCCATCACCGCATGCTGCAATACTGCCAACTGTAATGGTGGCGCGATTGCCCTCTCTACTGTCACTTGCCTGAACTACAATAATGGCACGCTTGAAGGTAACTGTGCTACCACAGGTTCCGGCGGTGCGCTGTGTGCCACCTGCACCTGTCTCGCTATCTCTGGCGGCAGTATCAGCAACAACTACGCCTGTGAGTGCGGTGGCGCCTTGGCCTTGTTTAATTGCAGCCGTGCTATTGTTTGTAATGCGTGCATTATGAATAACACTGCCAGCTATGGTGGTGGTATTTACGTGTGTAATAATTCACGGGCATATATCTATTGCTCATGCTTTGATGGGAACTGTGATTGCTGCATAGATGAATCAGAAGATGATGATGGCACAGAATCCCCCTTTATTCCTATGGGGTATGACGTGTACCTCGACTGTAACTCATGCACTATCCTTTGTAATGTCATCTTTGGCCATAGCGAAGAAACAGACGGTAGTGGTGAAGCTACCGAAGAGTCGGAGCTCATAGTGGCGGACGAGGAAGCGTCAGAAGCAACTACCTGCGGCGGCGTCTACATCGGCTGCGGCTCCTGTGCTACTGTGTCTGGCACCACATACCTCTGCAACGGCCTTATCTGTATTCCCAATGATGGTCATCTGACGGTTAATGGTTGCCTTATCCTTTGTAATAGTTATATTTGTTACATTAGCGAGTGTGGCTGTGTATCCTGTGGCTCGCAAGGTTGTATTGACTGCTGCGGCTCGTCATGTGTCTGTTGCGTTGAGCAGGAGGAAGAAGGTGAACCGCCGGAAGGCGATAGCGATGACGATGATGACGAGGAAGAGGGAGACGAAGAGGAAGAGGGCGGCGGAACTAACGGAGACCAAGGCGAGACTGGCGAACAGGGTGGCGAAGGTAGTAGTGACCAACAAGGTAGTGAATAATGGCTAAGTTAACACCAGAAGAATTTGCAGAAAAGAACCTGCCTTTAATTAGGGAGAAACTTGCGGAACTTAAAAAGATTCTGCAAGAGATGCAGGTACTTATTGAAAAGAGAAAACAGTTACGTCAACAATCGGAGGAAGAGTAAATGGCTATTTACATGATTAATGGAGGTGTTGGTAAACACATTGCCTTTACAGCACTTATTGACAAGTTGGCTGAAAAGGGCGAAGTCCAGATGATGACTGCATACCCTGATGTATTCCGTCATCATCCCAAGGTTAAGGCCAGCTATTCACATGAAGAACCCGGCCTGTATGACAGAGTTCCTCGTGACACGGATATTATCTTCCGCGAACCGTATTATTCACCTTTTGTCTTTGCTAAAACCCATCTCTTGTATGAGTGGGCAAAACTTCTTGGTATTGAATATGAAGGTGAATTACCTCAATGGCATTCATGCAAAAAATGGTATCGTGAAGCGAAAGAAGTTATTAAAAAGATTCCAAAGAAGAAGTTTATCCTCGTCCAGTTCGGTGGCGGTCAATCCCCCTATGATGTAAATCAGCCTCGTGTCTTTATTCCGCAGGGACAGCGTAGGGCATATCCACTTAACATGGCACAGGATTTTATCAACCAGTTTACCAAGGCGCATCCTGATATTGCTGTGGTCAACTACTCTATGGTGAATGAGGAATATAGCCACCTTGGTGGATGCTGTGTTCTTAACACCGCCTACTGGCTTTATCCTGAACTCCTTAAGGCATCTATGGGCTTTGTTGGCATTGATTCCAGCCTGCAGCACATGGCTGCTGGTGTTGGTGTAAGTGGTGTGGTTATCTGGGGTGCAACTGGCCCTGAACAGTTTGGCTACCCAATCCACGGCAATATCTCCAATACTACCAACCATCATATGCGCCCGCTGTGCGCGCGGTTTGGCGACAACAAGAATGCTGACGGCAGCATGTGGGTTGACTGCGACATTCTCTCTACCGCTGTGCCGGTGGATAAGTTGATGGAAGTAACTGACGCAATGCTTGACATGAAACTAAATAAGGAAGAAACCAAGGGCATTGCCGAAGAGGATTGCGATTGTGATGATGATTGCGGGGAAGATTGTAAATGTAAAGGAGCATAAGAATGCTGCTACATATCAATAAAAATTCCAGCATGGTTCAGCGGATTGAGGAGGACAGCAATGATATTGCTATCATTGCTGCCCGCCTTAGTAATGAACTGGGTGGATGGGCACAGTATAAGGAGTTGGCCGCCAATAATGCTGCACGGTATGAAACAATTATGGTGCAGCGATTCCAGCATACCCTTGTTGCTTTGAATGATTTGGTTGTGGCTATGAGGACAAGGATGACGGAAAAGGAAGAAGCCCAGTGGCAGAATTTTTGCAGCTCTGTAATTGCTAAGGAAGCCTGATGCCTAGGGTATCATGGCATAACTTTACTGGAGGTCTAGTTACTACAACATTAGCAAGTCGATATGATCTTCAGAAGTTTGGTACATTCCTTCAAGCATGTACTAACGTGATCCCTAACATACACGGCGACATCGAACGTCGTCCGGGTATGGAATATATTACTACATTAGATAGTTGTGCTTATCTATTGCCTTTTCAATTTTCATCTGAACCAGATCAGAATTATCTTTTGATTTTCACACCAGACAATATTTGTGTATATAACCAAACCTTAGGTTGTTTTGAATCCAATATTTCTTGTTGCACTTGCACTTGCACTTGCACTTGCATTTGCACTTGCACTTATAGCTGCAGTTGTTGCTATACAAGCAGTAGTTCAGTTAGCATTCCTATTGGTGCTAGCGTAACTATCTGTATGTCTGGCGCGGGTGGTGGTGCTGGTCGTTTTGGTTGCAGGTTTGGTAGTGTCCTTACCACTTGTTGTCGTTATTGTTGTGATACTACAGGCGGGAGTGGGCAATTATTAATTTGCACTTTTACTAATCAGCATTCCACTTGGTGCTTCCTTCTTGGTTGTGGGGGGTGTGGGTGTACGTCTTGTTTTTATGGCGGCGGCGGTGGCGGCGGATCGGTATTTCGTAGCAGTGATTGTAAGTGCGTATTTATTGCCTGCGGCGGCGGCGGCGGCGGCGGTGGCACTTACAGGAGTAGTAGCCAGGGCAGTGGTGGCTCAACTTTCTATTATTGCTGTTATTTTTATGGTGGAGCTGGTGGTGCATATGGGGGTGGCGAGTGTGGGCGTCGAATGTGCGTCCTTTCTTCTGCCATTCCAGTTTCCTATGTAGGCGGCGCCGGTGGTTGTGGCGGCGGATATTCTGCAGGGCAATGCTGCAGTACATATGGGTGTGGCTACGCTGGAGGAAGCCGTGGATGTCCCGGTGCCGGCGGCAGTGGTGCCTGCGGTAGCAGTTGTCCAAGCTGTCCGGGATGCCCGGGTTGGCTTTGCGTCAAATATACTTGTACGTGTCAGATGTATGGATAGTAAAGTAGATCATTATGGCTATTAGTAGTCCATATTCTATAACTGAAGTGCCTGAAATTAGCTATGCACAAGTGGGTGATATTGTATATCTTGCCCATGAGAATCATCCATTATATAAAATTACCCGGTGTGGGAATATAGGGAATTATTGCTGGCAATTAACAAATGTAGCTTTAAATCAGTCACTTGCCAGACCTATTAATGTGCGAGCCACCCCCACCCCCGGCCTAGTCTGCGGCTGCTGCGACTGGAACAGCAGCGCTGGCTGCTACAACTGCTGCTACTGCTGCGAATACACCATGAACATGTGCTCCTGCCTTGGCTATAAAGTCTCTGCCGTTGACTGTGATGGCATTGAATCCCTGCCTTCTGATGCCTGTTGTATTGAATTCCGCTACCCAACAGACTGGGTGGCGGGTGACCATGTGACTGTATGTTGGGACAGTGTAGCTTGCGCATGTGAATATAACATCTACCGTGACTCTGCTGGGTATTATGGACTTATTGGCGTGGCGTGCGGCGCTAGCTGTACCAGCTTCGTCGACGAAAACTACGAACCAGACATGACAGTTACGCCAAAAGAAGATTGGAATCCCTTTGAGTCAGACAACAATCCTTGCTCCGTAACCTTCCACCACCAGCGCCTCACTATCGGCGGCACTAAAGATGCGCCATCATCTTTCTACATGTCCCGCACGGGTGACTTTGAATCATTCCGTAAGTCACGTCCGCTGCAGGATGACGACCCCGTTGAGTATATGGTTAGTTCAAACTCTGTTGATGATATTCACTGGATGGCTAGTTTTGGTTCTCTCTTCCTTGGCACGTCTGGCGCTGAATACACTGCCGATTCGTCCGGTGCAGCCATTACCCCATCTGATGTCCGCATCAATACTCAGTCCTATTGGGGAAGCAAAAACCTGAAACCCCTCATCATCGGTTCGGCTATTCTCCATGAACAACGTCTTGGCTCGCATATCCGTGAGATTGCCTACAACTGGGAGATCGATGGTTATGCAGGAAATGACCTCTCTCTTCTTGCTCCAGAACTTGTAGAAGGGCATAAGGTTGTCCAATGGGCATTCCAGCAAT
>Ga0192253_1106_pt1 | contig 6181 bp, 6 predicted proteins | sample Koala_Koa26_J3_FD_131273 | JGI IMG/M metagenome (GOLD analysis project Ga0192253, IMG submission 131273) | Enriched cells from koala feces incubated with labeled cellulose particles, San Francisco Zoo, California, United States - Koala_Koa2-6_J3 ...
GTCAGACTGGCGCATTCTTAATAATACCCGCATGCTTGGTAGTGCAATTATCAGCCAGATAGGTGATTTCGGCACAGCTATGTCTGAATTCCGCTACCAAGGGATGCCAATGCTTCGGACGCTGTTCGATGACTTGGCGCGACTGCGTACAAATTACGGCACTGCTGAATACAGGAAAGCGCTCACTGGAACTGGTGTATTTTTTGATAGTATGGCAGGTCGTATTGCCAATAAGTTTAATGGCGTCTCGGATGAGCCGGGCAGGCTTTCCAAGTTGCAGGATGTGCTATTTAAATGGACTGGCCTTGAGAACTGGGATACCCATCGTAGAGCGTCTGCTGTGCTCCAGATGGGAAATTACCTGTCTTTTGATAGAGAGCTCGGCTGGGATAATTTAAAGCCACAACGTCAACGTGTACTGAGTATGGCTGGTATTACGCCAGATGAATGGGATGTTATCCGTGCTGGCAATCTTATTGACCTTGAAGGCAGGAATTACCTTCTCCCGCAAAGCGTGTATGAAGCATCGGACGAAGTTATTACCAACTATCTCTCCCGTAATGGACGCGCTGTAAACAGTGCTGCGATTGACCGTGCTCGTACAGAGATTGCCGATAAGTTTGGAGCATACTTCTGGGATCGTGGCACCTATGCTGTCATCAATCCTGACGCCCGTACCCGCGCCATAATGCACCAAGGGCTGGGCTCAGGCACTCTATCAGGTGAGGCCTTGCGCGCCGCAACGCAATTCAAGGGGTTCCCTCTTGCTGCGGTGCAGCGTACCTTTGGCCGTGAAGTGTATGGCTATGGAGCAGATGGAATTTGGGAAGGACTGAAAGGTGCATTTAAAAGATACCCAAGTGGTGAACGCAGTGGGATGTTTGCAGTACTGGCCGGAACGACAATATTTGGCATGATTTCCATGCAGGCCAAACAGCTTCTTAGCGGCAGAACTATACGTCCACTGGATGACCCGCACACTTGGCAAGCAGCAATGGCGCAAGGTGGTGGGGTTGGTATACTTGGTGATTTCCTATTTGCCGAACAAAGTAGCTACGGTAGTGGGTTCTGGTCAACTGCCTTTGGCCCGCAATATAGCGATTTGGCTAACATCTTTGATATGTACAATCGTGCCAAGGAAGGCGATTTTAACGCAGCACAAGCTGTCAGCCAAGCCTATCGATTCTTGCCATTTAATAATGTATTTTACACTCGTGCAGCAGCTAATCATCTGATATTATATAATCTGCAAGAGTGGTTGAATCCGGGTTACAAGCGACGGATGAAGCGCCGTGTCAAGCGTGAAACTGGGCAAGAATTCTGGCTTGACCCTCAGGAAGGCTTGCGGCTTGATAGGCTATTGCCGACAGGAAGCTAACAAAGGATACACCTATGCCATACAAATTTACCCAACATGAAACTATATATCAGCCGTATAAGATGGAAGATCAGTGGACTATATATACTGGCTGTTCTTCTCCTCCTATTAATATAAGTTCCGAAGGCACATGTACATATAATTACGTCTGTGCTTGTGGCAATACCTATTCTGGTATGTCCGGTGGCGCAGTTAGGGTCACTAGTAATGCTACTGTGACTATCTGTAATTCCGTGCTTGATTCCAACTATGCCGGTTCCTGCGGCGGCGCGGTTAGCGTCACCTGCGGCAATGTGACCATCAATAACTCCAGCGTTAATTGTAACTGCGCCTGTTGCCACGGCGGTGGCGTTATCGCCTGCGGTAGCGGCGCGTGCGTGACTATCAATAATTCTTGCATTAACAGTAACACCGCCTGCTGCGATGCTGGTGGCGTTGGTGTCTATGGCGGCGCGTGTGTGACTATCAATAATTCTCATATTGATTGTAATTGCTCATGCAAGTGCGGTGCAGCAGCGGTGATATGCTGCGCGACCGGATGTTTTTGTTGTGATATAATTAGCTGCAACCACACGTCCTCCTACACTTCCGGCATTTTCTCTCATTGCTGCGCCAAAACAGAAATCATCAACACCACCATCTGCTGTAATTGTGGTCAATATGGCGGTGGCTTGTTCGCGGAAAATGGCTCATGCACTGTTATGTGCAATTCTAATTTCTTTTGTAACTGCGCAACTTCCAGTGGCGGTGGCATCTATGCTTCTGGCGGCTGCCTTGTCTTCTGTGGCAATGTTTGCATCTGCTGCAACCAAGGTACTTGCCCTGGCATACGACTTAATGGTAGTAGCGCCTGCGCCTATGTCTATGGCACGGTGTATGACTGGGATGGTGTTAGTGGTATCGATCAATCTTGCCAAAATTACGGCGGCTGCTACTGTAACATGAAGAACCAATCACAAGTCCTTGTCACTGGCAGGATGTATGAATATGGTGACTCGTCTGATATTGGCATTGCTGTCGCCAACGGAGGCGCGCTGGTAGTGAATGATACCACCTCCTTTGATGGCAGTGGTGTAGCTATTGAAGGTGGCGGCACATTCGACTTGTCAGCGCGGACGGGAAGCGAAGCACTAGAGCTTGATACCTTGGTTATGGATGATGATGCAGTGCTGTGTGTGAGTAGCAAATCCAGAAGTACCGAGCCAATCATACAGGTCAACAATGCCAACTTGGGTAATGTCAAGGTTAAAGGCCTTACTTCCGAACGTCCACTCATCAAGCATGGTGATATTATCTGGCATCATAAGGATGGTAAATTGGTGACTGACGAAGAAGAGTCCGAACCTGTTGAACAGGTAATAGATAATGAGCCGGTGGTTGAGGAAGTGATACCTGAACCTGAACCTGTATCTGAATCCATAGAGGAGACACAGGCTGATGAACCGGAACAAGTTGAGCCAGAGCAGAAACAGGTGGATGAAGAGCCGCCAGCCATGGAACCAGAGCAGGAACAGGTGGATGAGCCAGAGGCAGCCGTGGAGCCAGAACCGGAACAGGTGGAGCCAGACACCAGCGAACCAGAACCGGAACCTGAACTCATGGCAGATACATCCGTGGGCGAAGAAGTGCGTGATGAAAATGGCGATACGGGAGAGCAAGAAACCGATGCGGTATCCACAGCCAAGGCAAGAGCAGTAGTGGAACCCGAGCCTGAACCTGAGCCGGAGCCTGAACCTGAGTCTGAAGAAGAAGAGGAACCAGACATGATTAGCCCGTCAATCACAATCACCCTTGGCGAGGATGAACCTACCATAGGTGTAGCTATGCCTATTACAATCGTAGCGACAGACAATGTGGCTATAACAAATATCACCTGTACTGTTGCTGGCAAAAAGAAACGTGCTCAAATGTCAACAGGTAAAGGTACACCTATAGCTACAAGCACCTATACCTTTACCCCGGAGGAGGCGGGTGATTATACAGTTATTGCTGCAGCTACTGATAAAGCTGGCAATACTATCGAGGCGAGTGAAGTTATTACAGTGGCTGAGAATAAAGATACTGAAGCTATTAACTTTAATGCTGGACTGGAGTAAGGAATGGCGAACAATATTTGTTGTGCAACCTATTGTGGAGGTGGAGCACGAATTGAATGTTCGTGCGCGTGCTTCTGCTGTTCCACATGGTGTTGCGACAGTGCCGAATGCGGTGGCGGGCTGCTCCTGACCTGCGGCTCGACTGGATGTCTGTGCGACTGTAACGCTTTCTGTAATAATACAGCCTGTTGCGCTGGTGGCGCCATTAGGTTGGGTGGCCAGTCCTGCCTAATAGCGGCGGGCAATGGCAATGAGAGTAGTGACTGCCTCACCATCGACAGCAACTGCTCCCAATATGGTGGTGGTATTTATCAGCAAGGTTGTTCATGTACTTGCCTGCAAAACTTTGAGATTAAATGTAATCAAGCTAATTGCTATGGTGGTGGGTTCTATACACAAGGTTGCTCATGCTTTGACTTGTGTTGTGGTAAGTTTGAATGTAACTGCGCTAAATACGGTGGTGGTATTTATGCTACGAGTGCTTGTAGTGGTTGCGTTTGCTGTGTGGATTTCTGTTGCAATTGTGCAGATAGCAATGTGAGCGTTAGCTTTGATAGCGCCGCAGCTGCCGCAGATGAGAGTAGCAGTTCCTGCTATGGCTCTGGTGGTGGCATGCGCATACAGTGCTGCTCCGACATCCATGTCAACGACAGCTGCTTCGTCGAGAACTGCGCTGGCATGTTTGGTGGTGGCATGTTTGTCAGTAACTCCTGCGCGTGTCTCTGCAATGTGAACTTCTACTGCAACTGTACCGCTGGTTTTGGTGGTGGCCTATTTGTCCAGACCTGTTCGTGCGCCTGCTTTGAAGGGTACACCTGCTTCAAGGATAACCACGCTAATTCCTGCGGCAACTCATGGTTCCTCTCTGGCGAAAACATCTGCTTCCATATTGCCAGTGGCTCGTGCATTGAAGACCATGACGGTGGCGGGTCCAGCCAGATTGATATATACATGGCGCAGGTTTGTTGTAATGCTGATAACCGGTACTGCTGCTGCTGGACCGAAGGGACAACTGCCCTTGGCCGGACGCGGAGTGTGGGCGGTGCGTTGCAAGAGCTGGCTGAAGCAGATGCAGCCAAGATTATTATTGATGGTACCTACAAAGCCTATGGCGATTACTCTGAATTTGATGGCTGCTTCATTGTCAATAATGGTGGTCTGCTAACTATGAATGAGAATACGGTTATCGAGCCAGATGAAGATGAAGCCTATGGCACGACAATCATTGTCGAAGATGGGGGTACGTTTGACCTGTCAACCCGTGAAGCAGCGGAAGGGATTGAACTGAAGAAGCTGGAGATTAAGAGTGGGGGTAGGATGAAGGTCAAGGCCAACGAGTATGATGCCAAGGCGAAGACTGCTACCATACCTGCCATTAAGGTAGGTAATCTCCAAATATCTGATGATGCTATTATCGAAGGAGAGAACAAAGATTCCACCTATCTCTTTGCAACATCAGGTACAACCAAATACACCCTTACTAATAGCAAGGTATCCAAGATATAGGAGTTAAGATGATACTTGACTCCAATCTTATCTCAATTGACAGGGAATGGATTTCACGCAATAGCCCTAATAATGAGATGCCGTTTATAATAACTGGTATCCCTGTCCCCCTTACCGGCTTTAAAAACCCCGGTAGGCAGGGCCCTATTCAGGTCTGCATTTTTATTTCCGAGTCTGTCAGTTGGGATATACGCTTCAACATTTATCAATCCAACTCACCCGATGGCCCATGGAAACAATGCGCCACACGAACTGTCTATGCACCCAAGCGCGGACGGTTCCTTGCGTGGCGATTCCTACCACGGTCGGTGAAGAAGCAATGGCTTTATTTTGAAGCTATTGTCGATCCAGAAGACAGGGAATGGCCTGAACTTCCCAATACTCCTGCTCCTCCAGAAATCCAGACCGTTCAAGTCTTCGCCGCCATAACCATTGAGGATCTGAGGTGGTATGAAGATGGCCTATTTATTGACTGGCATAGTGGAACGTCAGACGTTATCCGGCCTCCAGAAGGAGAGACTCCCCCTGAAGATCTGCCTGAAATTGAAGAGTCGGAGGAGGGCGGTGTCCGGCTGCTTATTATCATGCCATCTACCGGGGAGGAGGAAGAAGACGAAGAGATTGAGGACTTTGAGGGAGAGGAGCCGGAGGAGGCGGAACTAGAAGAAGGAGATGAATGCACCGAATCAAGCGGTGTGTATAGAGGGTTAGTGATTGGGAAGAGTGAGGCGGAGGGAGGAAATGACGATAGCTGTGTAGAGGAACTTGAAAGCGATACGAAGCCGGAAGAGCCGCCGGAAGAGCCGGAAGAGCCGCCGGAAGAGCCGGAAGAGCCGCCGGACGAAGACGGAGGCGAAGACGGAGGCGAAGACGGAGGCGAAGACGGAGACGGAGGCGAAGACGGAGACAGCTACCCTGCTGGCGAATGGTATATACTCTGCTGCGGCTATATATGCGAAAATACTATAGGCACATGCAATGGTGGCTGTATTCAAATAGGCACATGTCCATGGCTTTGTTTAGATAATAGTTATATTTGTAATTCAGGAAGCTGTGGAAGTTGTGGAACATGCGGTGGTGCGTTTGCGATAACCTGTGGTTGTTTTGATTCGAATTGTTCGTGTTTGATTTCCAACTGTGCTGGTACCTATGGCGGTGGGATGTATCTCCGCTGCTCCTGCGCAACCATTTGTGATTCTTG
>Ga0192253_1109_pt1 | contig 5669 bp, 5 predicted proteins | sample Koala_Koa26_J3_FD_131273 | JGI IMG/M metagenome (GOLD analysis project Ga0192253, IMG submission 131273) | Enriched cells from koala feces incubated with labeled cellulose particles, San Francisco Zoo, California, United States - Koala_Koa2-6_J3 ...
AAATACTTTTTCACACCAAGTACGACCTTGCCGACTTTGCTCATATATATGCTTAATTTTCAACCGCTCATACCATTTATACAGCTTCAACATATAATACCGGGGAAGTAAATGTTTTCCACGCATATATTGCGTATGCATCCACGGAGATAATGTCTCCTTATAATACCTAATAACTTGCTCTGTTATATACGATTTTCCAAGACCAGGGGAAACAAACACCTTTGCATCCTGAATTTTGGTTATATAATTCGTAATATAATTGATGGAACGGTCGGTACACCAACCAAGCCACACGTGACCATATGTCCATAAATCACGAAATTCTTCAAACTTAATTAATGTACGATGTGAGCGCTGAGTCGTACAACGAGCGTCGAATACAATACCATGCAGATGAAGACGCTCCGTGCCCCGATGACCATAATCTGTAATTAACCAATGACGAAGCGATACACCGTACTTTTTTCGATAACGTTCCAAAAAACGACGAACCGCTAAACGGGCAATCTGCTTATCCAAATACTTACCAATCAAAGGCTTATACTCATATTCTTTTTTAAGAGAAAACTTACGGGATTTCACACGCAAATGAGGAACGGTCCCAAGATATACAGGTTCAGATCCTGTTTTATCATATAATCGTTTATTAACTACATCCGGGCCAAAGAGTACATCACTCTTTAATTTTTCATATTCATCAGGAGCAAAGGTAAGCGTCACAAACTTAGCATCAGAAACATGCTTATATTCTTCAAATAAACGTATACGCCAATTTTTTGATTTTGTCCGAAGACATTCAATACAATGTCCACATGGAACCAAACGTGTATAATGAATCTGATCCACAGAATTTACAATCGTCTTATCTTTCCAAGGATATTCCTTTTTAGGAATACAAACGGGATGTAAACAAGCAGCCATAATATTAATTTAAAAACCTAATAATAATGCACCTGCCGCAGCAGTACCTACTTTCTGTAACCAATCGAGCGAAGCCTTGAAAGGCATATACCGATAATTACGACGCGACATCTTCGCATTATACTGCTTCTCCAACTCCTGCCACTGCCGGGTATTCCTATTGAGTTGTAACTGAAACTGATTATTCTGAGTAATTGATTCATTTAATGCCATCGAATTCGTCCAAATAAGTGGATTATACTGAAGTTGTTGTTCTAACTCCCGAATCTGAACATCTGTCAGTTCAATACCTTTTTGAATCGCATCAACCTGGGCAAGACCGGAAATTATTTTAATAACCTGCTCTTTATAACCCATTTCCTGAATTGCAACAGACACATCATAAGTTTCTTCCTGAAATTTAGCACCTAATTCATTCTGTTTTGTAATATAACCTAAATTTGCAATCTCCAATAATTGCATCTCAAGCTCATTACGTTTAGACTGAACTTCTGCATTAGACATTGTTTTGAGATTAGATAAATTCCAACTCTTAAATTCAGCATCAATCTTATCCATTTCCAACTGAATATCATTTCTGCGACGTAATACTTCATTCATAGCAGAAACTGTATCCAAATTTTTAGTTTCCGCTTCCGTGCGCGGAATCTGTACCTCAAGAGACTCATTCTGAAGCTGTTTATTCCGAATATCCAGTATACGAGAAACAAAGTCCAAATCATACGGCTGCGTTACAGCCTGACCAGCCGAAGAACCCGGAATACCAACACCTGTTAAACCGGTACCCGATTGAGTACCAGCTGAAGCAGTAGCACCTTGAGAAGAACCAGCACCTGAATACATAAGTCCAGTTGATAAACCAGCATCTTTTAAACGCTGAACCTCATTTTCAGGCAAATTATATTCATTCTGACGATTCCAATAATCAAGCTGGCGCTCATAATCCGAAACAGCAGCCTGCTCATTAAGTGCAGCCTGTTCCTGCTGAAGCTGAGAATTATAACCATAATCCTGAGACATCAACTGTTGATTATAGCCAAATTGCTGCTCATTCAACTTTGTCTGATAGTTATACTGTTGTTTGTTGGAAAGAGTTGTTGAGCCCAAGCCAAATACTCCGGATATTAACGAATCCAATATTCCCATAAAACTAACTTAAAACCATTGCTTTTTAACCACTTAACATAGCCGGTACGCAATTGGCAAATAGTTATCAAGTAAAAGAACTATTTGCCTTTTAAGCACCTTTTTCTTCAGAAGATCGAACAGGCTCCGGAGCAGGTTCGGCATCGTTATTATTGTTTACTTTTGCATCCGGAGGAATCTGTTCGTAAAAATTATTTTCCATTTTATGATGTAAATCTTCCGATAAACTAAATGGATCCGTTGTAATATCAGAATAGGGATCCACTTTCCAAGTAGACGGATCATTATCATTATCTTCCATACGTCCATCATGGTCATAATTCAAAGGAGATCCCATATCAGGAGCTACACCTTGCTTAATTGACATACGAATGACATCTGTCAGCATCAAGGCACCAGGATAGATATAACTATTATCCAATACATTTATCTTACCTACACTACGATATTTCATAATCTTATAAATGAGGCATTATTTTCTTTGAAATTACACGTTTAGCTGTGATATGGAAAGCAAGTTGTACCCAAAAGTTTTGTGACTCCAACGAAGTATCCGCAAAACAATAATTCCAATCACGAGGATCAATATAGGATGAAAAATTAACCTCAGCCGAATAAGCAGGAGTAGCATTACTACTACCGATCCAATTACCTAAATCAACACTCCAATCAGCAAACCGACGGCAAAGCGTCATATACATCAGACGATCCGGATCTGCAAAATCACCGTATACCCGGTTTTCATTGGTCATCCATTCAATAAATGCGGGTTGCTTCCCTATGCCATAATATCCATAATGATAATCATTATCTATGTTACCTACTGTCGTCTGAGGTGTAACCGTATAAGCTGTAGTAAGATCATCCGAAATCAAATCCTGAAAGCCTATACCATCCAATACCGGCACATGAATATCACCCAATGACGTCATCCGAAGATACCACGACATACCTTGTGAGTAATCCACATACGGACTAATACTGAATATAGTCATCATAAATCCATGTTCCGGTACATAGAAATTTACATGGCGACCGGTAGCACCCGAACGACCGCGACCAGCTAATGTACCTAATGGATTGTCAGCTGATGTCTCAGAAGTTTGTACCACATCTTCACAAGATAGTGTAAATGAATGACTACGAATAAATGTCGGAGCCTCTACAATCGCACGAATCGAATTTCCATATTGTACATAGTTCCAATCTGAATAACGGCCTCCAGCTAACTGGGTACGCTTTAACATCCGATCCAAATGAGAAGCAAAATAGAGCGCGTCCATGGATAACCGACCAATTGCCACATTCTGACGGGAAGACCAGTCATTATATGGATTCGCAACATTATCTGTTGAAATCTGAGCAGCCATATCCGTTCCCTGCGGTATGAACCCTTCATAATTCAACTGGTTCCACTCACGAGGATGCTGGGCACCATACACAGTGCCACCGAACGCCTGCGTATACTGAGCATCTTCCAATAAGCTATAATCAAGACCATTAACAGCTGCCCTGGATAAGCCGTAACCTTCCCAATTCTGATACGTATTGTACGTACCACCTAATACATTCTGTACACCAGTATTCGTAGTAGCATTATCCGGATCTGTAGTGCCAAAACTATTAGATTGCCAAGACACATAAACATCTGAAAGCGAGGTACGAGTACTACCTGCCAATGCATTCGGACCTACTCCATAAGTCTGCGCAGATATAGTTGATGCAGCCACATTAGACGGCACATTACTTACCAGCATCGAAGACGACGCCATATTCTGATAATATGTTTCTGCATTAAGCCAGGTTGTAAAACGGTCTGACTTATATGTTTTAAGTGCCATACCACCTTGGGCACAATAGGATAATAATGTGGAATAACAATTCAATCCACTTTCGGCCGTATTAGGAAATAATCCTTGATACGCAGAATCAAGCGAAGAACTACTCGCATCATTAATTAACGGAATAATCACATGTTCATTACCGGGAGTCTGCAATATCGTCTGACGAGCGTCATCAATTACAGAAAGCGGGCAAGAGGCAAGCGAATAATCTACCTTATTACTTAACTGGGAAGTTGCCGAACCCATTGTGCCGGAAAATGAAATATATGGGAAATTGGGTTCCTGCGTATTCGCATAATACGAACGAAAAATATCCCAATAACCTAATAACGGTACTGCATTTATATAACGCTGAGCTGAAAAACCGTGAGCCTGAATACCCTGAAATGTTGTTGTAGTATTTGTAGCAGTATTCTGTAACTGACGATAATCAAATGGAGCTTCGTCATAACCAACTCCCAAAAAATTCCAAAGAGAACCCGGAGCTATTGTATTATAATATGGATACGAAACATTAAAATCAGAACCTGAACTACTAGATACATCAGCAGGCGCAAAACCCAACAGACCATACCAGGCAAGCGGAAATTTAATATCATACGGGTCGAAATCCGTGCGGTCATCATGAAGCCATGAATTATAGTACCGATAAGGAAAATAAAATGTATCCATCTGTACTTTGAATGATCCCATTAACGGACCGACAAACGGAAGCGTCTTAACCAACGTCGAAATAGACATATGCACTTTATCACCGGACTGAACGGGAAGCGTCAACGCCGGAATTAACGTACCTACATTACAACTAAACCGACGCGTGGTTGATAAGTTAACATTCGAACGTGACGGTTTTTTAACCGCCACTTTCGGGAAAACTGAACCTTTAGGCATAATTATAGCTCCTTTCTGATTAAAGTTATAATAACAATATTGCCATCATCCTGAGTCTCAATACTCTGTATATCATAATCATCTGATATTAATGATACAGTGTTTGATTGAGAAGAAACAGAAGAATTAATATATACATTTGTAGTATTTCCATTACCTATTTCACCCGAAGTACCACAAGCAGTCATCATAACCATTAATACGATAAATTTTAATAACTTCTTCATAATCTCTCTCCTCCTAGAGTAAACCACATTAATTTTTTTCTACGTCTAGCATTTCTTTTTCTTCTTCTTGACATGATTCCTCGTTTTTACGATTTAATAAACCCTGTTGTTTATAAAGGTCGCAGATCTCTAATATAGTCACTGCAACACGAATCCAATGAGAGACCAACCAATCAACAGCCTCATAAGCTGAATAGAATGAATCCGGCGAAATTCGATAATTACCAAATGCAAGAAAATGCTTTACTCTATCCACATCCTGTTCATCCTGATCGGAAGGAAGCGCCACAAACTGCAGATTATTTTGACTTAAATACTGCAGACAATCATTTTCCGTTAACGGAGTTTTGTAATTCAATATTGAAATCATAACACAAATATAATAATATAATTAATAATGTAATAATCTAAACTCATCTTTTTTAAGAGTATCACAGAAAAGGAGGGGCTTAGGGGCTTGCGGGGCCCCTAAGAACCCCGAAATTTACATTAATTTACGATTACCTTTAACAATATCCTTGATATAAAAACTCATATAATGAGGCGATTCGTGAAGAAACGGAACACGACAACCAACAACACGAGAACGACGAAAACCGCAAGGAGTTAACCAACCGTACACAGTTGTATTGTCTTC
>Ga0192253_1114_pt1 | contig 5313 bp, 5 predicted proteins | sample Koala_Koa26_J3_FD_131273 | JGI IMG/M metagenome (GOLD analysis project Ga0192253, IMG submission 131273) | Enriched cells from koala feces incubated with labeled cellulose particles, San Francisco Zoo, California, United States - Koala_Koa2-6_J3 ...
TACATACCTGCGCAGTCAAACCAGCCCATCCTGGTTATTAGCGACGTCTTCTCGGTTGTTCTTCTATTCCAGTCACGATTGCAAATGAGAATTATCTTTACTCAATTCTCATCGCGGCCTAACGTAATAATACTTTACATTTGATAAACAAAATTTCGGTAAGGTGAGAAATCATCGACCGTTTAACTCGTTCTATTAACGGGATATTCTGGCGCGATTAATGCAGCGAAACCCCGTCTGATAGCATATTAATAACCTCAAAGTAATTTCAGGGATTGGGAAGCATATGATTAAAAAACTATTACCTTTACTGGTTTTAAGCACAATTTCCGCCACAACCGTTGCCGCTACACCGCCTAATACGTTGGTTGTAGCCCAGGGGCTGGATGATATTGTGAGTCTGGACCCGGCAGAAGCTAATGAACTCTCAAGTATTCAGACTGTACCAAGTCTGTATCAACGCGTAGTACAATCGGACCGTAATGATCCGACGAAAATCACTCCGATTCTGGCGGAAAGTTGGCAGGCTGACCCCGCAGCCAAAACGCTAACCATAAAACTGAAAAGCGATGCGAAATTTGCCTCTGGTAATCCGGTACGCCCGGAAGATGTGATTTACTCTTATGTCCGGGCTGTCACACTGAATAAATCCGGTGCGTTTATTCTCAATGTGCTGGGATGGCAGCCGGAAAATATCGCCAGCCAGTTGAAGAAAATCGATGACCATACCGTCCAGGTACAATGGAGTGCCGACGTCAGCCCGGCGCTGGCACTGAATATTCTCTCCACACCAATCGCCTCAATTGTTGACGAGAAGCTGGTTGCGCCAAACGCCAAAAATAACGACTTTGGTAATGAATGGCTGAAGATGCATTCCGCTGGCAGCGGCGCGTTTAAAATGCGTACTTACCAACCGCATCAGGCCATCGTGATGGAAGCCAACGCCAGCTCACCAACCGGCGCCCCGAAACTGAAAAGCGTCATCATCAAAAATGTTCCCGATCCGGCAACACGTCGCCTGCTGATCCAACAAGGTGATGCGGATATGGCTCGTGACCTGGGAGCCGATCAAATCGATGCATTACAGGGTAAACCTGGCGTAAAAGTGATGAGCATTGCCTCCGCCGAACAGAACTACCTGGCCTTCAATACCGGAAACAAGGATAACCCGCTGATGAGTAATCCTGCGTTCTGGGAGGCCGCTCGCTGGTTGGTCGATTACGACGGCATCACCAAAAATCTCTTAAAAGGACAATATTTTACCCATCAAAGTTTCCTGCCCGTGGGCTTTCCTGGAGCACTGGAAGAAACACCGTTTACCTTTAATCCAGCCAAAGCAAAAGAGATCCTCGCTAAAGCCGGAATCAAAGACCCGCACTTCACGCTTGATGTCGAAAATAAACCGCCATTTATTACCATCGCGCAGTCAATTCAGGCCAGCTTTGCTCAGGGCGGTGTAAAAGTTGATTTGCTGCCAGCCGCAGGGAGTCAGGTCTACTCTCGCGTTCGCGCCCACCAGCATCAGGGGGCCATTCGTATGTGGTTGCCTGATTATTTTGACGCACATTCCAACGCCAGCTCTTTCGCCTATAACGATGGCAAATCCAGCACCGTTGCCGGGTTAAACGGCTGGAAAATCCCGGAACTGAACAAAGAAACGCTGGCGGCCATCGCTGAACCTGATAGCACTAAACGTCTTGATTTGTATAAGAAAATGCAACAAGAACTACAACGTAGTTCCCCGTATGTCTTTATTGATCAAGGCAAAACGCAAATTGTCATGCGTGATAATGTGCAGGGGTATCAACAAGGGTTGAATGCCGATATGGTCTGGTTTGATCAGGTAACCAAATAACCCTGTATGCAACTCGCGTCCAGCCATGTTACCGGGCGCGGTACCAGGGCTGGCCTGTATTGCAGGCCAGCCGCTGATTTATCACTGTATGGAAAGATCATGTCTGTCGTTTTTTCCACTCGCGCGAGATGGCGAGGCAAGCGCCCTCTGCTCGCGCTGTTGCAAGGGCTGTTTACCGTTGCTCTGACGCTACTCGGCCTGCTGCTGATTACCTTTGCGCTTTCGGCTCTCTCACCGGTCGATCGCGTACTACAAATCGTTGGCGATCACGCCAGCCAGTCCACCTATGATCAGGTACGCCACCAGTTAGGATTGGATCAGCCGTTAGCCGTCCAGTTCTGGCATTACCTGATGAATCTGGCACACGGCGATCTGGGCATCGCCAGCTCCACCGGGCAACCAGTACTCCAGGACTTGCTATCAGCATTCCCGGCGACCATTGAACTGGCAACGTTGGCGCTTATTGTCGGTGCTGTTGTCGGCGTCATTGCGGGTGTACTTTGCGCCCGTTATGTCGGTTCTCCGCTGGATTTCACCGTGCGAACATTAACTCTACTGGGAAATTCCGTCCCTGTTTTTTTGGCTTGGTCTGCTGATGCTGGCGCTGTTCTACGCCAGACTGCAATGGAGTGCCGGGCCGGGCAGGCTGGATGATATTTATCAATTCACCATAGAACCCTGCAGCGGATTTGCGCTGATTGATACGTGGCTTTCTGGCGATCGCGAGGCATTTACCAATGCAATCAACCATTTGATACTTCCGGTTTTATTACTGGCGTACTTCTCGCTCGCCAGTATTACGCGCCTGACTCGTTCCGCCTGTCTTGGCGAAATGAATAAAGAATATATTCTGCTGGCGCGCGCCAAAGGAGCCAGCGAGATGACAATTTTGCTACGTCATGTTTTACCCAACATTCGCGGCACCTTGCTCACTGTTATCGCCCTCGCCTATACATCAATGCTGGAAGGCGCGGTACTGACAGAAACCGTCTTTTCATGGCCAGGTATTGGGCGCTACCTCACTACAGCGCTCTTCGCGGGTGATACCACAGCAATCATGGGAGGAACGCTGCTGATTGGCGTCTGCTTTGTGTTGATAAATAACTTAACCGACCTGCTGGTCCGGCTGACCGATCCGAGGTTACGCTGATGCCGATGTTTCTCTTTTTACGCCGTTTACGCCATTCACCCGCCGCGTTTTGCGGGTTGATAATTATCCTGTTATTGATGCTAATTGCGCTCTTCGCGCCGTGGCTGGCACCTCACGATCCTAACTGGCAGGATGCGGCGGCGCGGTTACAAGCACCGAGTCGTCAGCACTGGCTCGGCACTGACAGTTACGGGCGAGACCTACTTTCACGTTTAATCTACGGCAGCCGTCCGGCACTGGGGCTGGTGGCATTGGTGACAATCATTACACTCCCGGTCGGTCTGCTGATTGGCATTTTAGCCGGGTACTACGGCGGCTGGCTGGAACGCGTGCTGATGCGTTTTACTGACGTAGTAATGTCAATGCCGCGTTTAATTCTGGCTTTTGCTTTTGTTGCCATGCTGGGGCCGGGGCTGGTTAACGGCGCACTGGCCCTGGCATTAACCACCTGGCCTGCTTATGCGCGTCAGGCACGGAGTGAGATCCAACGTCTGCGACACAGTGATTATCTTGCCGCCGCAGAAATGATGGGCATCCGCGGCAGGCGTCTGCTGGCTGGTCATATTTTACCATTGTGCCTGCCATCTGCCATTGTCCGTCTGGCACTGGATTTAGCGGGTATCATTCTGGCGGCTGCTGGCCTGGGTTTTCTTGGGCTTGGTGCTCGCCCGCCAATGGCGGAATGGGGAGCCATGATCGCCGACGGTATGCAGGTCATTTTTGATCAATGGTGGATTGCCGCCGCTCCCGGCGCAATTATCTTAATTGCCAGTCTGGCCTTTAATCTGCTGGGTGATGGCTTGCGCGATGTTCTGGAGCCTCAACATGACTGACTCACGTCTTAGTATCAACAATCTCTGCGTCGATTATCCGGAGTCCCGGGTCGTCAACAATGTCAGTTTTACATTAGGCAATGAACGTCTGGCGCTGGTCGGTGAGTCGGGTTCAGGTAAGTCCATGACCGCCCGCGCCCTGATGGGGCTGGTGCGTAAACCGGGTGTAGTAACCGCGGACACACTTAACATTCTGGGGCGTGATGCACTCACCCTTAACGCGCGTGGATGGCAACAGTTGCGCGGTAACGATATCGCGATGGTATTGCAAGATCCGCGTTACGCGCTTAATCCAGTAAAGACAGTAAAAGCGCAACTGGAAGAGGCGCTTACGCTCCATCAACGTCTGAACCGCCGCGAGAAAGAAGAGAAAATAAACACCGCAATTCAGGCTGTCGGCCTCAATACGCGAGTACTGCAAAGCTATCCTCGTGAACTTTCTGGCGGCATGGGGCAGCGAGTGATGATTGCAATTGCGCTCATCAACGATCCCCGGGTATTGATTGCCGATGAGCCAACATCAGCACTGGATGTGCGCCTGCGTAATCAGATTCTGGAACTGCTGGTTACCCAGTGTGAACAACGTCAGATGGCAATGTTGCTGATCAGTCACGACCTGCCATTAGTTGCCCAATTTTGCCATCGGGTGCTGGTGATGTATCAGGGAAATAAGGTGGATGAAATGCACGCTGCTGCGCTACCTACAGCAACGCATCCTTACACGCGCACACTGTGGACTTGCCGCCCAAATGCACAAACTTACGGGCAGATGCTGCCGACGCTGGACAGGACGGCAATGACGCCGGAGAAATACCATGAAGATAGTAGAAAATAATCACTTACAGGTGACTTTTGCTGAGAAAACCGCAGTTTCTGCCGCCAGTTTTTCGGTTAATGCCGGAGAGACATTTAGTTTAATTGGCGAATCAGGCTGCGGAAAATCCACGATTTTGCGCGTAATTGCTGGATTACAGCGCGACTGGCACGGTCAGGTGTCACTGTTTGGGCACACCATCAAACCAGGAATGCGTTTTCAGGGCGATCTCCGCCGCAATGTGCAAATGGTGTTTCAGGATCCCTATGCCTCGTTGCATCCCAATCATACTCTGTGGCGAACGCTGGCTGAACCACTCAAAATTCGTGGCGAAAGAGAAATAGAAAAACGCGTCCAGACTGCACTGGAACAGGTTGGCTTGCCTTTCGACGCCGCTCGTCGCTACCCACACCAGCTTTCCGGTGGTCAACGGCAACGTGTGGTTATTGCTCGCGCCCTGTTGTTACGACCACAACTTCTTCTGCTGGATGAACCCACCTCGGCGTTGGATATGTCGGTACAAGCGGAAATCCTTAATTTGTTGAATCAACTTAAGCTGGAACACCAAATGACATATCTGCTGGTCAGTCACGATGCCGATGTCATCGCGCATATGTCTGATCGAGCGGCATTGATGTCCGAGGGAAAAATTCAGCGATTT
>Ga0192253_1127_pt1 | contig 3142 bp, 3 predicted proteins | sample Koala_Koa26_J3_FD_131273 | JGI IMG/M metagenome (GOLD analysis project Ga0192253, IMG submission 131273) | Enriched cells from koala feces incubated with labeled cellulose particles, San Francisco Zoo, California, United States - Koala_Koa2-6_J3 ...
TTCTGGACTTCGAATTTACCGCTACTGTCTTTTATCGCTACGATATTTTTGATATCGGCTAAACGATTTGCCGTTTCGTATTCGATGCTTAATCCTGTCTGGCCCGGCAGGTTATAGAGAATGATGGGTGCTGTTGTGCTAAAGGCAATATCGTAATAGTGACGGTAAAAATCTTCCTGATTTGGTACCAGATAGTACGGCGTGACAACAGAAATATAATCGGCACCCGCATCAACTAACCGTTTAGTCAATTCGATGGTTTGTTTTGTGCTGCAGCACCCAGCACCTGCACAAATGGTAACTTCATTACCGACCTCTTCAACGACGGCTTTTGTTAACTCAACTTTTTCGTCATCGGAAAGCAAATGGAATTCACCATTAGTTCCGCAAATGAATAAACCATGAACACCATTATCTACTAACCAGCGCGCCATTTTTTTCGCCGCAGTGATATCCATTTTTTCCGTTTCATCGAAAGGCGTTACCATTGCGGTAATAATCCCTTTAAGCTCTTTCATTACTCTTTCTCCAGTTCCTGTAATACGTTTTTAATAGAAATTTGCATTGTGTTATGGTCGGCCTCATCGGTAAATGAAGCGGCATGAGGGGTAATAGAATAATTTTTAAGTTCGGTGAGTTCTTTTGAACGTTCTCTCAGTTCAATATCTTCACTGGCAAAAGCAATTTTCTGATTGCTAAGTGCGGTATATAAACTTTTCTCATCGACCAATCCACCCCTGGCTGTATTGATTAAAATAGCCGAAGATTTCATTTTCTCAAATACAGAGTCGTTAATTATATTGCGAGTACTGTCCAGTAAAGGTAAATGCAGAGAAATTACATCGCTGTACTGATATATTTCATCAGGTGATTTAAGTTCTATATAGGATGGAACCTTGCTTTTATCAATATGAGGATCATGAGCAGTAATCGTCATTCCCATAGAATGAGCAATATGAGCAACATGTTGACCAATTGCACCAAGTCCAATTAATCCCAGATTTTTTTGATATAGCTCATACCCGACAAGCCTGATGTCCTTACCATTTCTTGCCTGACTCTCGATTTCAACATATTTTCGGGAACTGGAGAGCATCATCAGAATGGTCATTTCTGCAACAGAAATAGAGTTAGCATTAAGAGCTTTATGTACCACGATGTCTTTACTATTTGCGTAATCGACATCTATGTTATCTAACCCTACGCCATATTTTGAAATAACCTTCAGGTTTTTTGCCTGATCAATAACTTCTCTGCTCAGAGGATCGTTTCCGGTGATAATGGCATTCGCGTCTTTAATTTTCTCGATGAGTTCTTCCTTGCTATATCGACCTCCACTGTTATTACATTCAACTTGATAACCTGCGGATTTTAACTTATCAATATAGACCTTGCCTTTACCCACAAAAGGCCGGGGAGTGATAATTATCTTTTTCATTTTATAAAAGGCCAAAGAAAGAAAATGCAAGACTCAAAACAAGAATAGTGACCAGAATACGTAAGAAATGAGGGCCACATTTTTGTATGTAAAAATAAATACCCAACACGGCAATAAGTGGCAACATGTTAGGGACAATTTTATCTAGCATATCCTGTAAGACAATGGTATTGCCACCGCCGGTTGTAATATGCAATGGCGTCTTAATTTTTACATACGTTGCTGAAAGCGCCCCCATCATCAACAGCCCGAACATTCCAGCACCTTCGATAATTCGATGTATGCTCCCGGAATGCAAAATTTCCAGAATTGACTCTTTCCCTTTTTTATAGCCGATATTAAGAGCAAATCGACTGGCGAAGAACATATAACTAACCTGGTAAATCAGGGGGAGAAGTGCAGCAATAACATATCCCTGAATAACAAACGGGATACAGACACCAATAACAATGGGACGCAATGTACCAAAGTCTAACGTGTCACCAATACCCGATACAGGCCCCATAAGACCAGTTTTTAAACCCGTAACAAGTTGTGTTGTTGATTCACGTTGTTCTTCTGATTCCTGGGCGGCTTTTTCCTCCAGTGCAATACTAATACCAGCGATAACCGAGCCCCAGTTAGCCTGTGTGTTGAACATGGTTAAATGGCGCTGTAAGGCTTTGGCGAGATCTTTTTCATCTGGGTATAGCTTCGCCAATACGCCTGTCATTGCATTGCAAAATGCCAGTGCTTGTAAACGTTCAAAGTTCAATGATGTTTCAGAGAACGCGTGCCATTTTAGCCAAACAATCTGAACGTCTCTTTTCGTAATAGGGGAGGATTCTGAGTATCCTGACTCAATTATATTATCCATTTTTAGTTCCTTTTGTATTTTGTGACTGCATATATAAGAGGACGGCACAGAGTCCAAAAATAGAGATGCCAATGGTATTCAAGCCTGAATAGGTCACGAGGAAAAAGCCAATAATGAACAGAGGGATGTATTGTTTCTTACCGATAACAATTATGGTTATCGCAAAACCGAGTGCAGGCAGAATATTACCGGCAATTGCCAGGCCATTCGTCGACCAGGCGGGAAGCAGGTTTACAAAAGAGGCAATGGCATCCGGGCCATACAGGCAGGCGATGAATACCGGTACAAAACGCATCGGAAAGGCTAACAGGAGAGGATATATTGTGGCTGCGCGTTGGATGCCTTTTATATCACCTTTTTCTGCGTAGCGATCAGCCATGTGGATAAATGTGGTATTCAGTGTTTTACGTACGTTTTCCAGAACAACGCCGAGCAATCCCAGTGGAATAGCCAAAGAGATAGCAATTTCTGGTTTAATACCTGCGGTAAGTGCAATTGGAATTGCTATACACGAGGCTAGACCTTCATCTGCAGGAGGATTTCCTCCCGGGGCAATACTCCCGATATAGATCATCTGTAAGGTGGCCCCAACAGATAAAGCAGTTGGCATATCATTAAAGATGAGTCCCATAATAGGTGCTATCGATAATGGCATACGCATAATAGAAAAGCCGTACCATACTTTTGCTTGGGATATCCAATATACCAGGGCAATCATTGCTGCTGTAAAAATAGACATAAGCTCCTCTCCTTAATTAAGGTAACTTATTTTTGATTTTTTGTAGGCTGGCAGGATCTTCTTCAGGAATAGTTTGGAAATAAACTTTGATATTCTTATCTTCGATGAT
>Ga0192253_1158_pt1 | contig 2663 bp, 2 predicted proteins | sample Koala_Koa26_J3_FD_131273 | JGI IMG/M metagenome (GOLD analysis project Ga0192253, IMG submission 131273) | Enriched cells from koala feces incubated with labeled cellulose particles, San Francisco Zoo, California, United States - Koala_Koa2-6_J3 ...
TGGGAATTATTACTTTCAACACTGATTAACGCTGTGTTGCATGATTCGGCAATAACAATAATTTGTTATGTTAGCACGATTTTTACACGAGTCTGTCATGCATGTTGGCAATATTTTCTGCAGAGCAATTTTTTATAGTTGCGCTCGGCATACACAACAATCAGCGCATAGTTGGCTGATAAAGAAAAACTCCGTAAAGAAGGTGTCACTATGAATGATTCACTCAAGGCGCAATGCGTTGCCGAGTTTTTGGGCACCGGACTGTTCCTCTTTTTTGGCATTGGTTGTTTGTGCGCCCTGAAGGTTGCCGGGGCAAGTCTGGGACTGTGGGAAATTTGTATCATTTGGGGATTAGGGATTTCGCTTGCTGTTTACCTTACGGCAGGTATTTCCGGCGCTCATCTCAACCCGGCAGTTACCATTGCTCTGTGGCTGTTTGCCTCTTTCCCAGCCCGTAAAGTGCTGCCATTTTGTGTGGCGCAATTAGCGGGTGCCTTTGGTGGTGCGGTTCTGGCATATTCTCTCTACAGCAGTTTGTTTACCGATTTTGAATCTGCTCGTAATATAGTGCGTGGTAGCGCAGAAAGTTTACAACTCGCCAGTATCTTCAGTACTTATCCAGCAGCGGCGATTAATGTATGGCAAGCTGCGTTGGTCGAAGTGGTCATAACGTCCATGTTAATGGGGTTGATTATGGCGTTGACCGATGACGGTAATGGCGTACCCAAAGGACCGCTTGCGCCTTTACTCATTGGTATTCTGGTTGCTGTTATTGGTGCTTCTACCGGACCATTAACCGGTTTTGCCATGAATCCAGCGCGTGATTTTGGACCTAAAATTTTCACCTGGTTTGCGGGTTGGGGGGGAAATTGCGATGACTGGTGGACGCAATATTCCTTATTTCATTGTACCCATTATTGCACCGATCATTGGGGCATGTGTTGGTGCGGCGATTTATCGCTATCTCATTGCAAAGAATTTACCTGTCAATAGTGTAACGCCTAAAGAAATCAGCGAATAACGAAATAATCTGGCAGTTATAAACGTTTATTTTTTTACTGTTTGTGATCTGCTTTCCGAACTTATTAAAAAGTCTCCCGCTTCACGGAGGCTTTTGTTATTGTCCTTTGTGCTTCTCGTCAGTAAATCATCAAGGATGATGTGAAGATTAAATGTAAAACAATTGTTTTGCTATAACAATAAATTAACTGGGAGGTTTTATCATGATTTCTGCGGCGACACTTAATTCAGAACTCATTAATAAAATCGCGCAGGATTTTGCGCAGGCGACCAGCCTTGCGGTTGTCGTGGTCAATATTCACGGCGATGAAATTTCCGAGCTGTTTAACTTCACTCCATTTTGTCAGATGATGCGGCAACACCCTCAGCTGAGCACTCGATGTCGCATGAGCGATCGTTGTGGGGGTCTGGAAGCCTCTAAATCCGATCAGCCTTGTATTTATCGCTGTCATGCCGGATTAACCGATTTCTCTATTCCACTGGTAATCGCCGGGCATTTAGTTGGTTTTGTATTGTGCGGGCAAGTTCGTCTGCGTAATGATGATGTCGATTTGGTCGATATTCTGAATGTCGATGATTGCTGGCAGGCAGATCCCGAATTACTTAATGAATTTCGCAAAGTCCCTGAGATGGATTACTCAAGAGTTATGGCCTCTGCGGATTTGTTGAAGTTGATTGTAGAAAATTGCCTAAAAAAACAACTCAATTTTGTGGTTATTAAAGAGAACAAATCTCAGTCAGATTCGTTGCGCCAGACTCGTGCGCCTGGTCCCCACGACAATAAAATGAAAAAAGCTTTACGTTATATTGATGCGCATTTATCAGACGATTTGCGTCTGGAAGATGTCGCCTCGCACGTTTATCTAAGCCCTTATTATTTCAGTAAGTTATTTAAGAAATACCATGGAATCGGGTTTAATGCGTGGGTAAACCAACAACGGATGGCCAGCGCTCGTGAGTTACTGTGCCATAGTGACTGGAGCATCGCCAGCATTGCGCGTAATTTAGGTTTTTCGCAAACAAGTTATTTTTGCAAAGTTTTCCGTCAGACTTATCAGGTTACGCCGCAGGTGTATCGACAGCAAGTGAGTGATAATGCGGCGATGGAAACGGTATAGAGTAAATGCCCCAAAAAAAGAGGACGGTTTAAATAAACTCTGGAATGAATAATTAACGTTATTTCCCTGTTATGGGAAAAGTGAAATCAGCTCATAACATACGCTGACAGGTGTGGCACATTTGTGCCTGGGAAGAGGGTGAAAATCCCTCGCAGCCCCCGCTGCTGTAATGCTGACAAACCCGAAAATGCCACTGATCGCGAGATTGGGAAGGTCGGGAGAGGATGACGCTAAGCCAGAAGACCAGCCAGTCAGTCAATACCAACAACTTCGGTGGGAAGTGGGTTGCCCGGAAGCGTCCGGTAGAGTACAGGCGCGTCTTTATACCCCTACCACCCTGAAAGGATCAGGGTATGGCGGCATCATTTAGTTCTTTTATCGCAGTGCCGACAGGCACCAGGGCTGCACTTAAGGTGTGGCAATCTTGTTTCATGGCTTATCAACCAGACCGCCATTACAGGAAATTAAGTGGAGGGCGAGGGGCATGAAAACGATAAAACCCGAATCGATAGCTCTTTTTTGCCT
>Ga0192253_1072_pt1 | contig 1720 bp, 1 predicted proteins | sample Koala_Koa26_J3_FD_131273 | JGI IMG/M metagenome (GOLD analysis project Ga0192253, IMG submission 131273) | Enriched cells from koala feces incubated with labeled cellulose particles, San Francisco Zoo, California, United States - Koala_Koa2-6_J3 ...
GGCTGGGTCGAGAATATGCAGAAATATGTGCACGATCTGCAATCCCATCCGGCGGCGCTGGCAACCCGTCAGGTTAGCCAGAAATGCCTCAATCACTTCGCAGATATGCTGCCGGAACTGATGGGCGGCTCGGCGGACTTGTCGCCCTCTAACCTGACTCGCCATCAGAAATCGGTTGATTTCACCGGAGAAAATCCGGCGGGGAATTACATCTCCTATGGCGTGCGTGAATTTGGTATGTCGGCCATCATGAACGGTCTTGCGCTGCATGGTGGGTTTATCCCTTACGGCGGTACTTTCCTGATGTTTATGGAATATGCGCGTAATGCACTGCGCATGGCGGCGCTGATGAAGATCCGCTCGGTGTTTGTTTATACCCACGATACCATCGGCCTGGGCGAAGACGGCCCGACACATCAGCCCGTTGAGCAACTGGCGTCGCTGCGTCTGACGCCGAATATGGAAACCTGGCGCGGTTGCGATCAGGTGGAAGTGGCGGTGGCCTGGCAACAGGCGATTGAGCGCAAAGATGGCCCAACGTCGTTGGTATTAACGCGCCAACCTCTGGCGCAACAGCCGCGCACCGCTGCACAGTTGGCAGAGCTTGCACGTGGTGGTTATGTACTGAGTGATTGTGACGGTCAGCCTGAGATGATCCTCATTTCTGCGGGTTCAGAGATTGAGTTAGTGGTCAGCGCCGCAAAAGCGTTAACGGAAGAAGGGCGTAAAGTTCGCGTGGTTTCTATGCCGTGTACCGAGCGTTTCGATAATCAGGATGCGGCGTACAAAGAATCGGTATTGCCAAAAGCTGTACGCAAACGTCTGGCGGTAGAAGCCAGCATCGCCGGATTCTGGGAACGCTACGTCGGCCTGGACGGTAAAGTGATCGGCATGACGAGCTTTGGTGAGTCTGCTCCGGCGAATGTGTTGTTCAAACACTTTGGTTTTACGCCGGAAAATGTCCTGGCGCAGGCGCGTGAGCTACTGAATAGCTAAACCTGCACAAGGGGTGAAAGGATGACCTTTTACCCCTTGAAACGGGAGCCGAGAAACTCTTCACGGGTGCGGTATTTCTCGTAATGCGCCTTGTTTTTATACATAAACAACAGCACCAGCATATCAATAACGCCCATTGCCGGAACGCGAGTGGAGTCGAAGGCTTCAAAGAAGATTTTATCGCTGACCGCGGTATTGAGTTGATGGGTGGAGAGTTTTGATAACGGAGATTTAATATAGTTAGTGATACAAACGGATTTGGCACCGCGCTCTTTCACCACTTTAAAGATATCGACCATTAAGTTGGTGCTGCCAGAGTTAGAAATACCAATCGCCAGGTCGCGTTTCCCCATAGAATATGCCGCATTAATTTGCATTTCCGGGCTGACGTGAACAACGGTTTTTAATCCGAGTTGGCTGAATTTATAAGCACCATAAACGGCCAGAGGGTTTGAATTTCCGGCAGCAAAAAAGAAAATAGTATCGCAATTAGCAAGTAGTTTGAGAATGGACTCAAGCACTTCGGCATTAAAAAATTGCGTTGATTGTATTAAATCTTCGGCCTGTTTTTTTAATAAAAATGTGGCCAGCGACGTTATATCGGTAAAATCGGTATTATCAGGATAGCTATTGTCAGGATTAATGACTTCTTTTGCTAATGCAATTTTTAAATGGGGAAACGCGACCTGGCGATTGGTATTTCTAACTCTGGCAGCACCAACTT